>SPJK01055614.1_pt1 | contig 12708 bp, 9 predicted proteins | sample 3741771 | NCBI WGS metagenome assembly SPJK01 (sample SAMN10925997, study PRJNA522277) | cold seep metagenome | isolation source: Elba SIP-enriched marine methane seep metagenome, extraction at timepoint T2 | place: Italy: coast of Elba, Mediterranean Sea | reverse complement strand
TTTTCACGGATGCCAACGCAAAACCAATCTTTTTCTGGCTTTGATTCGCGCCCAGGCGTTATATTTCTGCGTCAGTGGAGCCGTCTGGAAGAACGGCTTTCCAAAAGCTTGAACATCGAGTAAAAACGGATGCCTTGTTCTTGATTTGAAGCCTCGTGAAAAAACTGTTTTTCGCTCCCCTGTAATAATGCCTGTCATTGACTTCCGAGTTTCCAAAAACGCTCTCCTAATTCACTTTTTCAACCTTGACCAGTATGCGCAGGCTGCCTGTGCTGCTGCTTTCCCTGTGCGACAGGATGCCGCTGCTCTCCGATTGCCGCGCCTCGTCCGCTGCGCCTATTTCCACCCATTCACCGAGTTTTGTCCTGATGACCGTGCTTGCTTGCCGGGTGTCGATGACTCCGCCCCTTTGCATGTTGTCCGACCAGGGCGAGATTTCGAGTATTACCTGATCGCCATTGAGTCTTGGCAGCACTGAAAATCCCGTGGTCGCGTCGATCATGTGGGTGCTTCGGGTGACAGTGCGCCTGCCATAGGCATCATAGATGTAGATGTTCTGTATCGGATGGCTGCTGCCAATCCTGATGTAGGCCGGGTTTCCTTCCAGGGTTCTCAAAAGCTGCTCATTGCGGCTTTTTTTATGTCTTTTCCTGTCGGAAAGGCGGGCGTTGATTTGTCCTTCGCTATCCGAAGGCCTGTGTATCGGAACATTGATTTGAATGCCCGCTTCGGCATTGAGTTGTTCGGCACTGATGTCCCGGCTCTGGACCACGCTGATGCTCAGGTTGTTCAAGGCGGTATCGAGCTGTTTTATCAGGGCCTTTATTTTTTCCAGCTTTGCGGGTGTGGTCTTGACGATCAACCTGAAACCATTGCCGACGAGGCTATCGGAGCTGTCGAGCAACGGGGCGATAATGGGCTGCATTTCGCTGGCGGGACGGTTGTTCAGCGGGATGACTTCCATCACCGTTTCGGCGATGGCCGGGGCTGTACAGAGGGACAGGCTCAAGAACAATAAAGCGATTCTAGGGTGCATTTTTTTCACCTTTCAGGTTCGTGAAATCGTCAGTCCGGCTTGAATCAGATCTCCGAGGTTTTAAAATCTCGGAGGTCTTGTGCTGGCATTTTTTATCCCGCTCCAGATTGCTGTCCCGTCGCGAAAAAAACACGGGATTCAAGGTCTCTGGATTCAGAGTTCGTTATAAAGCTCCAGATATTGCTGGGCGCTGTTTTGCCACGAAAGATCCTTTGTCATGCTGTTGCGTTGAAGTTTTGTCCAGCACTCTTTGTCGTGGAACAGAATCAATGCCCGTTTGATCGCCTCTAGCAGCGAGTCGGGGCTGGCGTGCCGGAAAGCTATGCCGGTTGCCGTGTCGTTGGCGATGCTTTCAGGGAGCGCATCTTCTATGGTGTCGGCGAGTCCGCCGGTTTTCCTGACAATCGGAATCGTGCCGTAGCGTTGACTATAGAGCTGATTCAGCCCGCAAGGTTCAAAGCGCGATGGCATCAGGAAAATGTCCGCTCCGGCCTCGATCAGGTGCGCAAGGGACTCGTCATAGCCAATGTTGATCGACAGCTTGTCAGGATACTTGTGGGCGAGGCTATGCAGGCGATGCTCGAATTCATGGTGGCCGCTGCCAAGCAGCACGAATTGCACCGGCATGGACAGCATTTCCGGCAGGCAGTCGAGCACGAGGTCGATGCCTTTCTGTTCGACAAGGCGGCTTATCAGCCCGAAAAGGGGAATGTTCTCATCAACGGGCAGGGACACTTTCTGCTGCAATGCAGTCTTGTTCTTCTGCTTGTTCTCCAGGCTGTCGATGCCGTATTGCCGGGCGATGTGGGGATCGGTTTCGGGATTCCATATCTGGGTGTCTATGCCGTTGGTGATGCCGCTTAGCAGATAATGCCGGTGGCGCAGCAGGCCATCCATGCCATAGCCGTATTCCGCTGTCTGGATTTCCTGTGCATAGGTCGGGCTGACGGTGGTGATGTGGTCGGCATAGACCAGTCCGCCTTTTATCAGTGACAACATGCCGTAAAATTCCAGCCCGTCAGGATGCCAGAGCTGCTTCGGAAGATTCAGGGAGTAGTATTTTTCGGCAGGGAAAATGCCCTGGTAGGCCATGTTATGGATGGTGAACAAGGTTGCGGGGCGGCCCGGTTCAAGGCTCAGCAATGCCGGAACCAGTCCGGCTTGCCAGTCGTTGCAATGCACGATGTCGGGCTTCCAGTGCAGCTCCGCCCTGTCCATCGCGATTTCGGCGGCAACCTTGCAGAACAGGGAGAAACGCTCGGCATTGTTGTGCCAGGCATGGCCGTGTTTGTCATTGTAGGGGTTGCCGGGCATGTCGAAATAGGGAGGATAATCGACCAGCCAGACCACGACATCGCTGCCTGGCATCCGCGTTTCCAGAATGTTGACTTCGCAGTTGTCCACCCTGAATGAGCAGCGGTGGTGGACAGGTTCTGAAATGTCCAGACCCTGGTAATTTGGCAGCAGCAGGTGGATGCTCTGGGAAAGCTGGTTCAGGGCATCGGGAAGGCTGCCTGACACATCGGCGAGTCCGCCGGTTTTTATTAGGGGATGGGCTTCGCTACTGACAAAGAGTATTTTTTTCATAAATTCTGTCGGTGGATTTTGAGGGTGTTTCGGCCATCACGGAGTCTTTCGAAAGTTCCGTGCATTGCCTGTCCTATAGTTTGAAGACCAGCGCAGCCAGTGGCGGCAGGGTGATGCTGATCGAGTGCGGATTGTTCATCCACGGCTTCGGTTCGGAAAGTGCCTGGGCATTGCCGGTGTTGCTGCCGCCATAAAAGGAGGAGTCGGAGTTGAAGATTTCTATGTAGGTTCCTTCTTCTGGAACGCCGATGCGGTAGGACTCCCTTGGAACCGGGGTGAAGTTCAGGATGACGATCAAGTCTTCGTGATTGTTTTTGCGCCGGTAGCTGATGACCGACTGCTGTATGTCATGGCAGTCTATCCATTCAAAGCCCTGATGCTCGAAATCATGCTGATAGAGGGCGGAATGTTTGCGATAAAGCTTGTTCAGATCCTTGACCAGCGTTTGAATGCCCTGATGCTGCGTATATTCAAGCTGGTACCAGTCGAGAGGCTGGTTGAAGTTCCATTCAGAACCCTGTCCGAATTCGCAGCCCATGAACAGCAGCTTCTTTCCGGGATAGGTGAACATGAAGCTGTACAGAAGGCGCAGGTTCGCGAATTGCTGCCATTCGTCCCCTGGCATTCTGGCGAGCAGGGAGCCCTTTCCATGCACGACCTCGTCATGCGAGAACGGCAGGACGAAGTTTTCGGTGAATGCATACAGCATCCCGAACGTCAGCTGGTCATGGTGATGGGCGCGGTAGACCGGCTCAAGCCCCATGTATGCCAGCATGTCGTGCATCCAGCCCATGTTCCATTTCATCGAGAAGCCCAGTCCGCCGGTCCAGGTCGGGCGGGTCACCTGCGGCCATGAGGTCGATTCCTCGGCCATGATGACCGTGCCGGGGTGCTGGTCATGGGTCACCGAATTCAGGTCGCGCAGAAAGTCGATGGCTTCGAGATTTTCGTTGCCGCCGTACATGTTCGGAATCCAGTCGTTGTCTTCGCGGGAATAATCCAGATACAGCATCGAGGCCACCGCATCGACCCTGAGGCCGTCGAGATGGAATTCTTCCAGCCAGAAAATCGCGCTGGCCAGCAGGAAGTTTTTGACCTCGTTGCGGTTGTAGTTGTAAATCAGGGTTCCCCAGTCGCGATGCTCGCCTTTTCGCGGGTCTTCGTGCTCGTACAGGGCGCTGCCGTCGAAGTGGGCGAGGGCGAAATGGTCTTTCGGGAAATGGGCCGGAACCCAGTCAAGGATCACGCCGATGTCGTTCTGATGGCAATGGTCGACGAAATGGCGGAAATCATCGGGTGTGCCGTGACGGCTGGTCGGGGCGAAGTACCCCGTGGTCTGGTAGCCCCAGGAGGCATCGAGCGGATGTTCCGTGATCGGCAGCAGTTCTATGTGGGTGAAACCCATCTGCTTGACATAGGTGACGAGTTTGGCCGCCAGTTCGCGATAGTTCAGGAAGTTGCCACGGGCATCGCGCTGCCAGGAACCCAGATGCACTTCGTAAATCGACATCGGCTCATGCAGCCAGTCGTGTTCGGTCCTTTTGCTCACCCAGTTGCCATCGCGCCATTTGTAAGGCTCTTCCTGTCTGACGATGGAGGCTGTCTGTGGCCTGAATTCAAACTCCTGACCGTAGGGGTCGATTTTGGCCATGATTTCGCCGCTGTCACGGTTCTTGATTTCAAACTTGTACAGGCAGCCCTGCTTAAGTCCGGGAATGAAGATTTCCCAGATGCCGCAGCCGCCGAGGTTGCGCATGGAATGGCAGCGTCCGTCCCAGTGGTTGAAGTCGCCTATCACGCTGACGCGCTGTGCATTCGGTGCCCAGACGGCAAAATAGACACCTTTGACATTGTCGACGGTGTGAAGATGCGCCCCCAGTTTCTGGTAGATGTGCCAGTGCCTGCCTTCACCGAACAGGTGCTGGTCAAACTCTGGCAGTTGCGCCGGAAAATCGTAAGGGTCGTGGAATTTGAAAGGATGGCCGTCCTTGTCGATTCCTTGCAATTGATAGTGCTGGGGCGCATTGGCAGACGGGAGGGTTCCTTCGAAAAAGTCGGTTCCGGGAACCCTGAGCAGTTCGTGATGGCCCTTGATGGAAACAGATTCAGCATGTGGCAAAAAAGCCCTGACAATGGTTTGTCCGTTTTTTTCATGGCGGCCCAGAACCGAAAATGGGTCATGATGGGTCGCCTCACTGATTTTGATTAAATCAGAATCAAGCGTATTTTTTTTTACTTGCTTGTTCACCTTGTAATGCCTCAGTGTAGTAGAATGGATGGAAAGATGTTACCAAATTAAAATCATAATGTAATAGTCAATTTCGTAAAGGGGATAAAAATGTCAGAATCGGATAATCAGCCTCATGAACGTTTTGTCAGTCACTTGACGCGCAATACCATCGCGCTCATCTTGGCAGGGGGGCGCGGCTCCAGGTTGAAGCAGATGACTGATTGGCGTGCGAAGCCGGCGGTGCCGTTTGGTGGAAAATTCAGGATTATTGACTTTCCGCTGTCTAACTGCCTCAATTCCGGCATTCGCAAGATAGGTGTTCTGACACAGTACAAGGCTGATTCGCTGATCCGGCATATCCAGCAGGGCTGGGGGTTTTTGCGCGGCGAGTTTGGGGAGTTTGTTGACCTGATGCCTGCCCAGCAACGGCTGAAAAATGCATCCTGGTATGCAGGCACGGCGGATGCGGTGTATCAGAACATCGACATTCTCAGGGCGACCCAGGCCGAATATGTGCTGATTCTGGCGGGCGACCATATCTACAAGATGGATTACGGGGCGATGCTGGCCGACCATGTGTCGCAGAAAGCGGACCTGACCATAGGCTGCATCGAAGTTTCCCTCGAAGAGGCCACTGCATTCGGGGTGATGGACGTCGATGACAACAGGCGGGTGAAGGCCTTTGTCGAAAAGCCGGAAAAACCGCCGGTGATGCCAGGAAGAACCGATACCGCACTGGCCTCGATGGGCATTTATGTGTTCAAGGCGGATTTTCTGTACGAACAGCTCATCAAGGATGCCGACACCCCTGATTCCGAGAGCGATTTCGGTAAGGACATCATTCCATCGCTGATCGAAAGCCATGTGGTCAACGCCTACCCTTTCCTCGACCTGCAAAGCGGCGAGCAGAGCTACTGGCGCGATGTCGGCACCATTGATGCGTACTGGGCGGCGAACATGGAGCTTATCGGCGTTAAACCCGACTTGAACCTGTACGACAAGACCTGGCCGATATGGACCTATCAGGCCCAGACCCCGCCTGCGAAATTCGTGTTCGACGATGATGACAGGCGCGGCGAAGCGGTGGATTCGATGGTCTCCGGCGGTTGCGTGATTTCGGGTTCCAAGGTGACCCACTCGTTGCTGTTTTCCAACGTCAGGGTAAACTCCTATACCAAGCTGAAAGATGCGGTGGTGCTGCCGTCGGTGAATATAGGCCGCCACTGCCGCATCACCAAGGCGATCATCGAGAAAGGTTGCAATATTCCGGAAGGCACCATCATCGGCGAGGACAGGGCCGAAGATGAAAAAAGATTTCATGTAAGCCCGGGCGGCGTCGTACTGGTGACTCCCGATATGTTAGGACAGAGAAGACATTATGTCAGAAAATAAGAAACTGAAACTGGTTTTGTGCTGGCACATGCACCAGCCTGAATACAGGAACCTTAAAACCGGCGAATACCAACTGCCATGGACCTACCTGCATGTGATCAAGGATTATATCGACATGGCCGCGCATCTGGAGGAGACTCCCGAAGCGAAGGCCGTGGTCAATTTCGCCCCGATCCTGCTGGAACAGATCGAGGACTATGCCCAGCAGATCAACGATTATCTGCAAGATGGCATCGCTATCAAGGATCATTTGCTGTCGGCTCTGGTCGATCCTGCGATTCCGGCCGATGCCGACGACAGGCTGCAACTGGTGCAAGACTGCAAGAAAGCCAACCGGGAACGGCAAATCGAGCGTTATGGCGAGTTCTGCCGCCTGATAGAGATGGCCGACTGCCTTGAGCGCAATCACAGCGCGATGCGTTACGTCAACTCCCAGTTCATCACCGACATCGTGGTCTGGTATCACCTGGCCTGGATGGGGGAGACGGTGAAACTTAATGATAAACGGGTGCAGCGGCTGCTGGAGAAAGGCTCTGAATTCACCCTGCATGACAGGACAGAGCTTCTGGAAGTGATAGGCGAATTGTTGGCGCAAATCATCAACCGCTACAAGGTGCTGGCAAAAAAAGGCCAGATAGAGCTGTCGGTCACGCCTTACGCCCATCCGATCATGCCGTTGATGCTGGACATCAACAGCACCCATCAGGCCATGCCGCACGCACCGTTGCCGGAGCTTGACGTTTATCCGGGCGGTGTAGACAGGGTCAGGTGGCATCTGAAAAAAGGCGTTGCGACGTTCAAGCGTTTTTTCGGTTCCGTCCCGAAAGGCTGCTGGCCGTCCGAGGGCAGCGTCAGCACCGAAACGCTTAAAATCCTGTCCGAATTCGATTTCGACTGGGCCGCTAGTGGCGGCAACGTGCTGCATAACAGCCTGAACAGTGTCGGAGCCGGAGGCAGCAGCGTACATCATCCTTTCAGGGTAAAAGAAACCGACATCGCCTGCTTTTTCAGGGACGACGGCCTTTCCGACCTGATAGGTTTCGAGTATTCCAAATGGCACGCCGACGATGCGATCACCAACCTGATCGGCCATCTGGAAAACGTCGCCTCGCATGACGAGCATGAAGTGGTGTCGATCATCATGGACGGCGAGAATGCGTGGGAGTATTTTCCGAATAACGGCTATCATTTCCTGAGTGCATTGTACAAGCGCCTGGCAGAACACCCGAATATCGAGCTGACCACATTCTCCGAATGTCTGGCCGAAAAAGTCGAGATCAAGCCGCTGGAGAATCTGGTCGCCGGGAGCTGGGTCTACGGCACTTTCTCCACCTGGATTGGCGATGCAGACAAGAACCGGGGCTGGGACATGCTCGGCGATGTCAAATGGTGTTTCGACAAGGTCATCACCACGGGACGGCTGACAGAAGAGCAGCAGAAAAAGGCCGAATTGCAGCTTGCCGTCTGCGAAGGCTCGGACTGGTTCTGGTGGTTCGGCGATTACAATCCGAGTCAGGCCGTCAGCGACTTTGAAAAACAGTTCCGCCTGAACTTGAGCAATCTCTATCAGCTGCTCGGGGAAGAGGCGCCTTCATATCTGCGGCATTCGTTTACGCAAGGGTCGGGGGCACCTGCAATGGGCGGCGCGATGCGTCCTGGAATAGAAGCCATAGAATAACCCTCATCCACAACAATCCTTTGATGTTTTCTGTCATCTTGCGGTAGCCATCGTGCGCTATCATGCAGATGGCAGAAAACATGATGGCATACTGCGTATCATTCGGAGATTAAAAGCGTGGCGACAGACTTGAAAAAACGGCGGGCGGGCATTTTGCTGCACATCAGCTCCCTGCCCGGAAAATATGAAAATGGTGATATGGGCAAAGAAGCCTATCATTTCATCAATTTTCTGAAAGATGCGGGAATCACTGTCTGGCAGACCTTGCCGCTAGGTGTGCCGCATGGTGATGGCTCACCGTATCAATGCCTGTCGGCCCATGCCGGAAACCCTGCGCTGATCAGCCTCGACTGGCTGGAGGAAAAAGGCTGGCTGCAAACCACCGAGCGTTGCGACGATTGCGAGGCCGAAGAGGTTTTCACCAAAAAGTGTCTGCTGACCAAGTCCTTTTATGGTTTCAAGTCACTGGCAAGCCCCGAAGAACAGCAGGGCTTCACAAAATTTTGCGAAGACAACGCTTTCTGGCTGGATGACTTCGCTCTGTTCATGGCTTTCAGGATGGAATTCGGCCAGCGTTGCTGGAATGACTGGCCGCAGCATTTCAAGCTGCGCGAATCCGAGGCGATGAGCGAGGCACGGCGGCGTTTGCAGCGTTTCATCGAGAACGCCCAGTTCGAGCAATATGTTTTTTTCCGCCAATGGCATGAGCTGAAAGCTTACGCCGGCGAGAACGACGTGCTGCTGCTTGGCGACATCCCGATTTTCGTCTCCTATGACAGTGCCGATGTCTGGGCCAACGACAAGGTCTTCAAGCTCAGCAAGACGGGCGAAATGTCGGTGGTCGCGGGCGTGCCGCCGGATTACTTTTCCAAGACCGGCCAGCGCTGGGGCAATCCCCATTACGACTGGGACTATTTGCAGAAAACCGGTTTTCAGTGGTGGATACAGCGGCTGGAAACGCAACTGGATATGTTCGACATCGTGCGCATCGACCATTTTCGCGGACTGGAGGCGGCATGGGAAATACCGTCGCACAAAAAGACCGCGATTGATGGCGAGTGGGTCAAGGCTCCGGGGACGGAGCTGTTGCAAGCAATACAGGATGCTTTCGGCGAAATTCCTCTGGTGGCGGAAGACCTGGGCGTGATTACGGACGAAGTGGAAAAGCTGCGCGACGATTTCAACCTTCCGGGGATGAAAATCCTGCAATTTGCGTTTGGGGATGATGCCAGAAACCCGTACCTGCCGCATAATTATTCAAAAAACAGCGTGGTCTACACCGGAACCCACGACAACGACACCACGATGGGCTGGTATGGAACGCTGACGAATGAAGAAAAGCATCACGTCTATGAGCTTTTGGGAATGCCTGCGATGCCAATGCCCTGGGCGCTGGTTCAGGCGGCGTTTTCCTCGGTAGCCAATCTGGCTGTGATTCCGTTGCAGGACGTGCTGGAACAGGGGACCGAAGGACGTATGAATGTTCCGGGAACGGTGGAAGGCAACTGGAAATGGCGTTTTGAATGGAACCAGTTGACCGATGAAAGGGCGACCCAGCTGTCACACCTGGTCAGAAGGTTCGGTCGCTGATTTTTTTGAAATCGACGAAAAACATGCCTTGCCTGTTATTGTTTGGAGACAATACTGTGGTTTCAAGGCGCTTCATCTGAGAGGCTGTGAAAAATCACTTAAAACGTCATTGTCCACGAAAGGCACGAAAATCACGAACAAGGTGGTCTTATAGGTGCTTGAATTTAAAAACTGATGTTACGCACGAACAAAAAATATCGAACGCCACGATCAATCTTCAACTACACAGCTCTTTGATTAAAAACTCGTCATTCCGGCAGGGAAGCTAAGCTCAATTCACCTCCATGTGACTGGGTGCCCGCTTTCCTGTGCAGGCATGACGGTGTAACTAAAATTTCGAGTGGTTAGCAAGGTTTTTAATACCTGCATTTTGTGGACAATGCGTAACATCAGTTAAAAAATTAAACTTTCGTGCCTTTCGTGGACAAATAAAACCTGGCTATATTTTCGCAATCTCCGAGGGAGCAAACCTCGATTCAGGATAAAAAATAATGATAAAAAACCGATTTTCCTGCATGGCGTTGCTGTCTGCATTCGCCGCCACCCTGCCAACTGCCGTGTCTGCACTTCCTGCGGGACAGAACCAGCTTCGCGTACAGACCGAGGCTTCAAGACGCGACGGCGAGACAGCCTTTTCAACGTTGGTTTCCTGGCGCAAGGGCGATGCCAATCTTCACAGAGCCAATGGCCTGATCTTCATCAACGGTCTCGAATCCAAGCAGCCGACTTCGGATGTAGACATCGCTCGCAAGGCGGCCAATGCGCTGAATGGCAACATCAATTATGACGCGCCTAGCGAGCGCGGCGCGATTGCAAAATCCACCAAAGGCCAGCCCGAATTTTTCATCAGCAACCGCGACGGCTTTGACTTGTCGCAAATCACCGTCCGCGATTACAGCAACCAGACATTGCGTTTCGACCTTCCTGGAACGGGTTTCAGCGAAGCCAGGGTGAATGTCGCGATCGACCTGGTCTATTCGGCAGCGGTGGAATATGTCGATGGCTTTGCAGGCTCTGACAGGGAAAAGACCGCAGGCGGTACGGTGACGCTGACGATTGACAACGCCGATCCCATCGAAATCGACACCACGGGCAAGAGCGCGAAAGAAATAGAGAAGGAACTGGCACAGGCCGTTTCCGGGGCAGATTTTTCATCAACGCCGGTTTATGAAAACTATGTCGAGCTGAAATCACGCAACTACAAGCCTTTCGATGGCGGGGAAATCCAGTTGCGGGGACTTGCTGCCAAATCCATCAGCATCGATGTGAATGACTCAGGACTGGGCGTTCTGACCAAGTTCAAGTTTCCTGATGTCAACAAGCCCGCCGATGTCGCCGGCAAAATGCCCTACATTGTCATCGCGTTGATTCTCGCGGTACTCGGTTATGTCTTTTATGAGTTCCAGATAAAAGGCAAGAAAGGCCATCCGCAATAACACTTCCCACCAGGATGCCAGATACCTCTGTATCCGGCATCTCTCTTCTGATTCAGTCTTCGAAGACCTCCGGGGTTTCCAAAACCTCGGAGGTCTGGCTTTTTCTAGCGGCCATGCGCATACCAGTCGATGTCACGGGTCGCATACATCACCATCGACAATGCCGCAAACAGGCCAATCGTGCCGATAATCAACGCATAATCGGTCGCCTGCAAAATGACATACAAAAAGCCGTAGGTGGTCACGAGTCCTGCCGCAACCAGCAGGCAGCGTTTTCCGCTTTTCAGTACCGCAAGGCAATACAGCGTAATCAGCGTCGTCGAAGCCGCCGCCGCAAGAATGTAGGAAGTCAAAAAGGAAATGAATTCGGAAAAGGACAACAGGGCCAGATAGAACAGGCACAATGCCGCACCGACCAGGATGTACTGGAACGGATGTATCTTGAGCTTGCCGACCACCTCGAACAGGAAAAACACCGTGAACACCAGCGTAATGAACAGTACGCCGTATTTTATAGAGCGTTCCACATTGCGGTAGGAATCAATCAGCGATACCAGCGTGACCCCGAACAGCGAATTGTTGACCGCATTCGCATTGAATGCCTTGCTCTGCACCCTGTCACTCCATTGCTGCGGATAATGGCGGCCATAGTAGGAGATCTGCCACTGCGCATTGAAGCCGTCCTTGGAAATTTCGCGTTTCACCGGCAAAAACTCGCCGTTGAAGCTCGGGTCTTTCCAGCTTGATTTCAGCGACACATTATTCTGTATGCCCAAAGGTGCAAGGCTCAGGCTGCTGCTGCCGTTCAGGGTCAGTTTCAGCGAAAAGTCGAACCCTTTGGATTCGGCATTGACCAGTCCTTTCAGATAGGTCTGCACGCCGGAGGAAAAATGCGGCACTGAACCGCCGGGTATCAGCGGCAGCTTCTGCTTGTTCAATTTCAGAATTAGGGTTTCGCGGGTTCCTCGCAGGTCGGTCAATGCAAAGCTGACCTTGGCATCGTTCCAGAGAATATTTTCCGGCTTGACCTTGAAATGGCTGAAATCGGGCTGGTCGAATGCGCCGCTGATGGTCAGGTCGCCGCTATAGACAATCGCGTCATAAATGCCACGGTGCAGCTCTTTCGGTTTCAACTCGCCATTGATGTTCAATTGCCTGGGCAGAAAATAGGCCTTGACGACGCGGCTCTCGACCACCTCCTTTTGCTGTTTGATTTCCTTGTCACCGTCCTTGATGACTTCCTCGCGCCAGGTCTTGTAAAAATAACGATACGGAATAATCAGCACGGGGCCGACAATGGTCTGCTCCTTGCCCCAGGTCGCGGTGATGTTGTTGATGGTGTCATTGCGGCGTTGCAGGCGTTCATAAAGCAAAGAATCAATCATCTCCAGCGGTATCAGCAGAATCAGCACCAGAATGACAATGGAGCCTATCTTGGATAAAACGCTGTCCTTGAAAATGCTGAAAGATTTTGTCTCGCCGTCAAATTCGTAATCTGTCTGTTGTTCGCTCATGCTAGTTGCTCCTTAAATCCAGTCCGAATCGTGAATATGAAATAACTACTCAGTCCATGGAAAGCGCAAGGGCTTATGAACTGAGAACTCCGAAAAACTACCTCAATACCCATCGTGAAATACCACGGCGTAGGCTTGACCGTTCGCCCTGAGCTTTGTCGAATGGTGAACGGTCAAGCCTGAACTAAGGAACGTGCACGAAATAAAATGCCCAGCTACTCACAGGGCGTGAGGCTTAACCGTTC
>SPJK01052474.1_pt1 | contig 12712 bp, 8 predicted proteins | sample 3741771 | NCBI WGS metagenome assembly SPJK01 (sample SAMN10925997, study PRJNA522277) | cold seep metagenome | isolation source: Elba SIP-enriched marine methane seep metagenome, extraction at timepoint T2 | place: Italy: coast of Elba, Mediterranean Sea | reverse complement strand
TAAGTCGACTAATTGATCTGATAAGGAGTGTAATTTTGGAATGCCGCTGACAAGCTTATCCAAACGCGCGGGAGAGACTGCTAAAATCACATGGCTGTAAAAGTGTTCACCAGACTTGGCGCTGATTTTAAAGTGATCTAATCCCTCTTTGTTAAGCTGCACCTCGATATTTCTCACCCGGTTATTCAGCTTGAGTTTGCCGCCTTTTTTAAATATATGTTGAGATACAGGGTTGGCGATGACCTGCGATAAATCCAGCTTAGGTAACAGCAAGTCACTATTGGATTTGGTACCAGAAAAACTATCTCGCAAGACATTGAGAAATACTTGTGCGCTTGCCATCGATAATGGGGTGTTCATGGCGGCAAGACACAGCGGCTCCCATAGCACCTTAACCATACGCTCCGATTGTCGATAGTCCTTTAAAAGCTGCTCTAGTGGCTGGTCAGCTTCCAATCTGAATTGTTGTTTTTGCAGCTTTCGTAGCATCCAGGCGGCTTTTAGACGGTCCGTGATGCTAATGCCTTCAGCCCTTAATAAGCCTTTGACAAGATGATACGGTGCTTCATCTGCATGCTCGGTATCAAGAATAAACGGGTTGCCGATCAGGTTAGACTGCATATTGAGTTTAAGAGGCAGGCGATGAAGCACATCTTCCTCTTTTAAACCGACGTCCTGTAGCAACTGCAGGGTTTGGTGGTAGGCGCCCAGTAAAATATGTTGACCATTATCCAGCATCGTCATTTGCTGGTTATTCTCTACCATGACCATGCGTGCACGACCACCAAACTGAGAACTGGCTTCGTATAGGGTTACGGCATAGCCCATATCAACCAGTGACTTGGCTGCGCTAAGTCCTGCGCAGCCGCCACCAATAATTGCGACATGTAACGTTGATTTATCCAAAACTAACCTTGATTTTTATTGTTGTTTTAATGCTTGCGCCAAACACTAAAGGCTAAACGCAATTTATGTAATGTGCCCAATGAAGTACGAGTATTGAGCACTTTTTCAGGGCCTTCAGCAGCAATTTCGCGTAATAAGGTGCGATAAATGGCGGCCATCATCAGCCCCGGCTGCTGGCTTTTTTTATCGATGGCTGGTAATTGGTTCAGGGCCTTGTCGTAAAAGGTTTCTGCCCGCTCAATCTGGCTTTTCATTAGCGCGCTAATCGCATCTGTTTCTTGGCAGTTTAGAATCATGGACTCTGTCACGCCAAAGTTGGCTAATTCGTCTAAAGGTAGATAAATACGGTTACGTCGCGCATCTTCACCCACATCGCGAATGATATTGGTCAGCTGAAAAGCAATCCCCAAGTCATGCGCATAGTTTAAAGTATTTCGGTCTTGATACCCAAATATCTGTGCTGAGAGATAACCGACGACACTGGCGACACGATAACAGTACAGCTGTAACTGCGAAAAGTCTTCATAGCGATTGAACTTAAGGTCCATCTCCATGCCATCGATAATCTCACTAAAATACTCATGGCTAAGCTGATAAGGCTCAATGTGTGGTAGCAAGGCTTTGGTGACTGGATGAATAGGACGCTTATCAAATAAATTCTGAATTTCGTCTTTCCACCAGTTAAGTTTGACCTGTGCGACGTCGTATTCGGTGCATTCATCAACCACATCATCGACCTCACGGCAAAACGCATACAGTGCTGTGATCGCTAAACGGCGTTGCTTGGATAAAAAACGAAAGGTGTGATAAAAGCTTGAGCCGCTGGCGTTGGTTTTATCTTGGCAATATTGTTCTGGGGTCATGGTGTGCTTATTTTAGCGCGGACTGGCCTAAATATGTAATAAGGCGCGACAACTGATCCAAAGCCAATCGCGTTTGGTCAGGCTGGGGCGTTGGTTAAACACATCGCCATTGACGGCCTCGATTTTTTGTATAATCCGTTCGCCCCCTGCAATCATCATTCTCAGCTCAAGGCCAATACGCCCCTTTAACACTTTGCCTAATGGGCTGCCAGCGTAGAGTAAGGCTTTTGCGCGGTGTAAGTTGATACCCATAAACTGGGTCCAGATGTCATCAATAGGCTTGCCATTGGCGTAATCAACAAGCATGGCTTCCGTGATGCCAAACGCCTGCATTTCTTCCTGACACAAATAGATACGTTGTTTGCCCTCGTTTTTTTGTAGGTCAATGGCGACATCTTGGTAAAAATTGATCAGCTGTAATGCCGTGCATATCTGGTCGGCGTGGCCAACATTGACAGGTTGATAGGCGCCATAAAGATGTAATAACAGCCGACCAATTGGATTGGCAGAACGCTTGCAGTAGTCCTGAATTTCATCAAAGTTTTCGTAACGCGTTTTGACAACATCCTGCTTAAACGCTGACAACAGGTCATAAAAGGGCTCATAGGGCAGTGAGTGGTGTTTAATCGTATCCCTAAGTAGATTAAAGAACGGGTTGTCTGGTCTTATGTAAGCAACCAGCAAGTTCAGATCATCCTCGAAGGCGTTTAACAGTGCTAGCCGTTCTTCTACTGTTAAGTCACCTTCGTCGGCAAAGTCGTCGGCCTGGCGTGCAAACTGATAAATTACCGCAATAGGCTCACGCAACGCCTTGGGTAAAAACCATGAGGCGACGGGAAAGTTTTCATAATGAGACTGTGATAGCGCCAGGCTGTCTTGTATGGTTGAGGTTGCTGAGTTTGTAGCTTGCATAGAATTAGTTAGCCATTGGCGTTTGCTGGTCAGAGTATGCCATAAATCAGGTTCTGGTGATCATCTTTCATTGGATAAGCGCATGAAGCTTGTCTATAATAAGATGGCTTTATGTCAATTTTATGCGCAGTACCTTATGCCACCAAGCCTAAAAAACATTATTAATCACTGGCTATTCAAAGTCTTAATTGGCGTAGTGGTGGTCTATCTCTTGTTCGCATACTTTGCGGTTAATCCTATTGCCAAAAAAGCCGTTCCCTGGGCTGCAAAAAAATACCTCAATAGTCAGGCTTCGGTTCAGTCTGCGCATTTTAATCCCTGGCGCAACCAGCTGACGGTGGATGGTTTTGTGTTGCGCAATCAATCAGATGAGTTGTTAGCAGGCTTTGAACAGTTGTTTGTAGACTTTGAGGCCGATGGGGTCTTTGAGCGCGCATGGAAGTTTAATACCTTGCGCTTACAGGCACCTGAAACATTGTTGATTAACAAAAGTGATGCGCAGCATAACTGGTCAGACTTGATCGCAAAACTGAATGAATCGAAAACTAAATCTGAACCAGCCACTTCACTACCACGCTTAATCATCCAGTCTCTGGCAATTTTTGAGGGGCAGTTTACCTATCAGGATCAACGTAATGTAGACCAGGTGACCGAAAAACTGGTACCGATAGACATTACGCTAGGTGGCTTTTCGACTTTGCCAAACCAACATGGTGAATACCATCTGGCAGCAAGCTTGCCTGACGGCAAGGGTAATATTGAATGGCAAGGTGATGTATCGGTGAATCCATTGGCTTCATCTGGGACCATGACATTGTCAGAATTAGATTTACCCAACTTACTGGCATTGTTGGACCAAACGGCACCGGTAAAATTAACGCAAGGTGAAGTTACGTTGTCACTGATGTATGCCGTTAACGAAGAGAGACCAGTGCAAGTACCATCAGATAGTAATCAGCTCGACTCTGATGCTGTGCAGAACGTTGAACCTACAACGGACATTCAACCATCTACGTTTGCCCTTGGGTTAAACGCATTTAAGTTACATGCGAATCAACTGGCCGCAGCATTACCTAGCGGAGTAGTTGTTCGGCAAAAACAACTCACGCTTGATGTGCCAGAAATTAAGGCAATATTGGGCGCCAATACCGATTTGAATGTTGCGGATGCAACGGTACAGTTAGATGATTTAACAGTACAGGCAAGACAATCCGATGACCAGCCGTTGACTTTGTCACAAGTACAACTTGAACAAGTTGCCTATAATCTTGATGAGAACCGTTTGGAGATAGGCTCTTTGTTATTGGACCAGGGTATGTTAGAGCTGGTAAGAGAACAATCGGGAGCGCTGGATTGGCAAGCATTTTTTGCGATGCCTGATACGCCTGAAGCACCAGCAATGGGATCCGAAGTCTCTGAACAAGTCAGTGAAACAGCAACAAATACTAGTCAAGCAGTCGAAGCCATGCCAAAGGCAAAACCATTGGCCGTTGTTGTGAATGATGTGCACTTAAACCATTGGCAATTGCATTGGCTGGATCAGACCTTTGTGGCGCCGATGACGGTGTCGACACCAACACTGAATACACATTTTACCGTCACGTTTGACGATGCTGTGCGGCAGATAAGCAAACTCCACATCAACCTTGAAGATGTGGCGATGCATTCGGGTAAGCGAACTTTAGTGAAGTTAAATAAAACTGATGTAAATGATGGTTTGATTGACCTTGTAAAACGTGAGTTAACTGTACCCGTTATTAAATCCAAACAGCTGGAATTGCCCGTAACGTTATGGGCAAACCAGTCATTAAATTGGGATGGCGTGTTTAAGCAGCATCCTATTTCAGCTTCGCATAAACCATCGCCTAAAGCCGAATCAGATACTGCTTGGCAGTGGAGGATTGGCCAATATCAATTGACCGATAGTCGCATTATGTTGACAGATGCCAGCCAGCCACAGCCTTTCAAATACAATGTGGAAGGCTTGTCACTACAGGTCAATAAGCTATCGCAAGCCTTGAATCGCTCCTTGCCTGTTAAGTTGGGTTTTAAACTGGCAAATGGCGGTCAGGTTAAGCTAAATGGCAAACTAGCACCATCACCGCTAAACGCCAATCTTGCGTTAACACTGGATCAGTTGAGCATCAAACCCTTTACCCATTACTTGAATCAGTATGCGGCGTTGGAGTTGGACAATGGTCAGCTTAGTATTCAGGGCGATATTGCACTGAAAAAGCAGCAAAAAACAAGTATTGAATTTAATGGCGGATTACAGTTGACCGACCTTTCTATATTGGAAGAAGCATCAAAGACAGCCTTTTTAAATTGGGATGCACTGAAAGGGGAGGACATCTCTCTCAAGTTATTACCTAATCAACTCTCAGTGGGTACGATCAGTTTAGTCAAACCGGTTGGCAAGTTTTTAATCGCCGAAGATAAAAGTTTAAACCTGACCAAGGTGTTACGTGATAAAAAAAGCACAACCGTAAAAGCTAAAACAACTGAAGGCGCGACCAGTGAGCAGGCTGGTTTTCCGATCCGTATTGATAAGGTTAAGGTAGATGCCGCTGAACTTGATTTTGAAGACCTGTCACTACGGCCGCAGTTCGGTACGCATATCAACACACTTAATGGCGTCATTAATGGTTTAAGCACAGATAAGCAGACAGAGGCAAAGCTTGCGTTTGAGGGTAAGGTTGAAGAGTATGGTTCAGCCAAGATAGAAGGCGCGCTAAGGCCGTTTGAGCCAACCGCTGCAACCGACATTGGCTTGCATTTTAAGAACCTTGCCATGGAAAAACTAACCCCATATTCGGGTAAGTTTGCTGGGCGTAAAATTGACTCCGGTAAGCTCGATGTTGACCTTAAATACCTGATCGAAGATCGGCAGTTAACGGGTGAAAACCAGATCGTGATCAAAAAAATTAAGCTTGGTGAAGCAATCGATAGCCCCGATGCAGCTGATTTGCCATTGGACCTGGCGATTGCGATTTTACAGGATAACCAAGGTGAGATTGACTTGGATTTGCCAGTGAAGGGTGACCTGGATGACCCTGAATTTGATTATAGCAGTGTGGTTTGGAAGGCATTTACTGGATTGCTCACTAAAATTGTTACAGCGCCGTTTAAAGTCTTGGGTAAATTGTTGGGGGATGGCGACACAGCATTGGATCATATTGCGTTTGACGTTGGCAAGGCTGAGATTACACCACCATCTGCAGAAGTACTCGACGCGCTTGCACAAAGTTTACAAAAGCGTCAGCACTTGTCCTTGGCGATCAGCCCAACTTATCAGTTAAAAGAAGATACTGAGGCAATCAAAGCATTGACCGTTCATGACGCAGTAGCCGCACAAATACAAGAAGATGACGCTGATAACACATTGGATGGGCCGATTAACTTATCCGATGCTGCCACACAAAAGGCGGTAAAAGCATTGCACGATAAATTGACTGAAAAAGGTCTTTTCAAACGTCTATCAGATCGGTTTGATGCGTTGCCACCAGAATATTACGAAAAAGCCTTTGCTGAGTTGATTGATGCTGTTGAAGTGGACGAAAACACCTTGAGAACACTAGCGGCAAGCCGTGGCGAAGCTGTGATTCAATATTTAACAGTGCAGGGGGGTGATTCTGCGCGAATGGTCATGAAAGAACCCAAAGTCAGCACTAAAAATGAGACCGTGTTTGCGATTGAGTTAGGTAAAGCGCTGGCAAAGCCATTAAACGCAGAAAACGACGGGCAATAATCATGCAGCCCACATTAACCACAGCACCAAATTTACAAGCGATTCAAGAGGCGTTAAAGCCTTTGGAGCCTTTAATCTATGCCGCAAATGCAGGCAAAACACGCGCATATTTTGAAGAATTACTGGCGCCAGAATTCTGGGAGATTGCTGCCTCAGGGCGCCGTTATAGTCGTGCGTACGTTTTAGATTCGCTGGAGGCACGCCAACAGAACCCTTTTGAGCAAGAGTGGCAAACAACAGATTATTTTGTTCAGCAGTTGGCGGCCGACTTGTATCTCATCACCTATAGGCTGCACCAGCCTACGCGAATTTCTCTGCGGACAAGTTTATGGCGCAAAACTGCCAAAGGCTGGTCATTTGTCTATCATCATGGTGCGACAGTGATTGCATAGCCGCAATTAAACAGACACGCCATGGGCAATGCGACTATTTTAGTGAGACGGTCTCAGCACGGCCTTCTGTTGAGAAGATGATTTTATCTTCTTTATCCAACCAGCCTAAAGCACGTTGCAATACCTTTTCTTTGATCGATAAGGATTTTGTCAGCGTACTTACTTTACATTTTCCCGTTTGATTCAAATAACGCCAGATTTCACCTGCAGCTAATCCTATTTCTTCAGACATAGTATTCTCCTACGTAAACTGATTATCAAGAAATCGTCATCAAGACGCTAAGTAATAAGCATAGACTGTGCCTGTTAACTACTAATGAATGTTGATAAATGAAATGTAAAAAAATGTACCAAACGGGCCATAGTCACAGACAAACAAACGTTTTATAGTGATCACAAGGTCGGGGAACATTAACACTTTTTATCCAGCAAGGAGTGATGCAATGAGACACAATCAAGCCATTGAAGAGATTAATACCTTAAGCTTTCAACCTGAATCGGGGCGTTGGGTTGCCGTGACGCAGACTCGGTATCGTTCAGCTCGTAAAACAAGACGCAAGCTTTTCATCTCTTTGTTGCTGATTAGTGGGTTCTTTTACCTCTATAACCCAATGAACAGTTATCAGCCTATCAATATTCAAGCAGATGCGATTGAGTTAAATACGGTCGAGATCAACCCACAAATACTGAGTAATCAACAAAGCTAAACTGGCCTTTTCCACAACGATAGCAGGTCATCGACAAAAGTGTAGAGTACGGGGATGACAATCAAACTAAGGATGGTTGACGTCACGAGTCCACCTATCACCGTAATGGCCATGGGCGAGCGAAAACTGGGGTCTGCGCCCCAACCGAGTGCAATAGGCATCATGCCTGCTGCCATGGCAATCGTCGTCATGACAATAGGTCGAACACGCTTGTGACAACCATCGATAATGGCATTGAAGCGACTTAAGGCTCGCTCCTTTCTGGCCTTAATAGTATATTCGACGAGTAGAATGGAGTTCTTAGTCACCACTCCCATCAACATCAGTAAGCCAATCACGCTTGGCATCGAAAAGCTGTTATTAGTAAGCGCCAGTGCCAAAAATGCGCCACCCAGGGATAAGGGAAGGGCACCTAAAATCGTTACCGGTTGCAAAAAGTCTGCAAATAACAGCACCAGCACCACATAGATACACAAGATACCGATCACCATGGCCGAGCCAAAACTACCAAAGAGCTCACCCATGCGTTTAGCATCACCAGACTGAATACGCTGCACACTTGGTGGCAGGTTTTGTAGACTGGGCAATTGATTAACTTCTTTTAATACATCGCCAATTAACCGGCCACTGAGTTCAATATCAAACGTGACATTGCGAAGCCTGTCAAAGCGTGCAATCTTTTGAGAGCCGCTTTTGAGTGCAATATCAGCAACGGTTTCAAGGCTGACCATACCATTACGCCCAGGAATCTGTAGCTGCTCGATGGCGGCTAAGCTATTACGCAATGAAGGCTCCAGTCGCACATTGATTGGGATTTGCCTTTGCGGCAGGTTAAGCTTGGGCGCGGCTGTTGAAAAGTCTCCGGCCGTTGCGACGCGAATCACTTCTGCGATGGTAGCAACTGTAACGCCTAATTCAGCGGCTTTATCAAAGTCTGGCAAAATTTGAATTTCCGGGCGTTGCAGGCTCGCGCTAGAAACGATATTACCCAAGCCATTAATGGTACTGAGTTCTGTCTGTATTGCCTCACTGGCCTTGTTTAGCGCTACCACATCATCACTGGCAATGGTGAGTAACAGGCGTTCACCCGTTTCGCCTGCACCAACGGAGACTCTGGCGCCAGGCAAGTCTTTTAATAGCTTTCTTAATTCAGCTTCGATTGTTGCTTGTTTATAGGGGCGATTGGTTCGATCCGTTAAGATGATCGTTAACGTAGCATTGCGGACATCATTGGTCACTGCGCCACGGTGTGGCCCACCGCCGCCACCTTGAGATTGCCCCACGGCTGCATAAATGTCTTTGACATCTTTATTCTGTTGCAGCAACTTGATTGCCTGTTTAGTCGTTGCTTCTGTTGTGACGAGAGGTGTCCCTGGCTGCATTTCGATAATCACTCTTGTTTGACTGACGTCGGCAGATGGGACAAATCCCTTGGGCAATAGTGGTAGTAAACTGATCGACCCCCAGATAAATAAGCCAAATCCCAAAACAATCCAGAGCCGATGTCGCAAGCACCATTCGACACTGTTTAAATAGCTTTGCATTAATGGTGATGTTTTTTCTTCGCCTTTATCATGTGGTTTGAGTAAGTAAGCTGACATCATCGGCGTGAGCAGTCGTGCAACAATCAGTGAGCCCATAATGGCGACCGCCGCAGTGATGCCAAATTGTTTAAAATATTTACCAATAACACCACCCATAAACGCCGTCGGCAAAAAGATGGCAACCAGTGTAAAGGTGGTGGCAATCACAGCAAAACCAATTTCGTCAGCCGCTTCCATTGCCGCCTGGTATGGTTTTTTCCCCATACGTAAATGCCGTACGATGTTTTCGATTTCTACAATGGCATCATCCACCAGAATGCCGATCACCAATGCCAATGCCAGTAATGACAAAATATTCAATGTAAACCCCATGTATTGCATGACGGCGAAGGTTGGGATTACGGATAAAGGCAGAGCGACTGCGGAGATAAAAGTAGCGCGCCAGTCACGTAAAAACCACCAGACCACAATCACGGCTAATAAGGCGCCTTCGTACATGAGTTGCATGGAGCCTGTGAAATTTTCTTCCACATTTTTGACACTGTTATAGGCTTCTTCAATGTTGACAGTAGGGTGTAGTTGGCGGAATGTGTCTAAACGCGCACGAATTTCTTTTGCCAGGGTTACCTGGCTATAGCCACGCAGTCGGTATATTTCTACCAACATGACCGTCTGATCATTATGCAACGCCAGACTGCTGCGTTCTGCGATGCTGTCTTTGACACTGGCAACTTGGCTGAGTTGAATATGTTGACCATTGTTTAATGGGATTTCCAGTGCGGCAATTTCATTCACATTATGCAATGCACCCATCGTGCGAAACGACTGTACACTGTTGCCAAGATCACCTCGGCCGCCAGAGGCGTCTTGTTGTACGCTTTTAATTTGTTGGGAAATGTCTACCGCACTCACGCCCAGCCCATACATGGCATTGCTGTCCAGATTGACTTGTATCTCACGGTCTACGCCACCGATACGGCTGAATTTACCCACACCAGGCGTTGAGAGTAAGGCTTTTTCTAACTCGTTATCGATAAACCAGGACAACTCTACTTCGTCCATGTTGTCTGCGGTTACGATAAAGGTCAGCACAGGGAAGGGGGTTGTTGTTACTTTGGAAACAACAGGTGACCTTAGCGCTGAGGGTAAATCAGAACGGGTGCTATCGACCGCATTGCGTACAAGATTGAGCGCTTCTTCAGAGTCTTTTTCCAGTTCAAATTGCACCGTAATGCTGACGCTGCCTTCGGTAATTGTGGTGCGGATATTTTCAATGTCGCCTAAGGTTGCTATCTGGTTTTCCAATTTACGGGCGACTTCGGTTTCCAGTTGATCGGGCGAAGCACCTTCTAAAGAAGCCGAGACCGTAATCGTGGGTAAGTCAACATTTGGAAAGCTCTCTTTTCCAATCTGATTGAGCGCGCTCAATCCTAAAAAAGTTAAGACAACAAAGAGTAATATCGCAGGAACCGGGTTACGAATCGACCATGCAGAAAAATTCATTGTCTTGCCTCGGTCGATTCCATCGTGCGCACAGCATCACCATCATTTAAAAACGCGCCGCCTGAAAGGATGTAATAGCTGGATTGGGAAATGCCTTTGATTTCAAATTTTTCAGCGAGTTGACGTCCCAAGCTGACTTTGACTTGTTTAACGACTAGTTGGTCGGTTTGACTGGGGCTTTTGACAACCTCAAAGACATAAGCATTGCCATCACGCATGGTGATGGCTGATTCTGGTAACGTTAGTGCCGATTGCTGACCCGTGTTAACCTCGCCAGTCAGATACATGCCTGGTTTACTGCTATTGGCTGGCAGGTCAATATAGACCAACCCCTTGCGCGACTGATTGTTGATTGTCGGTGCATTTAAGCGCACTTTGCCAGTGATTGTTTGGCCATCGGCTGTATTGACAGTCACACGCTGGCCTTTGGTGATGCTTTTTAACATGTTGGCATTGGCTTCGGCGCGCCATTCGATGCGGTTTTGGCGAATTAAACTAAACAGAGGCGTCCCTGCACTGACGACAGTGCCCAGTTTGGCATCACGTGTGCTGATCATGCCAGCATCAGGTGCAAGGATTTTGGTTTGAGTCAGCTTGATGTTCTGGCTCTTAAGCTCTGCTTCCGCAAAGGCTAGGTTCGCCTGTGCTGTTTTTTCAGCAATCAGGTATTGATTAATTGCCTGCGAGGATAATGCGCCGGTATCTTTAATATCTCTTGCGCGATCTGCATTGGTCTGCGCTTCATCTAGTGCAGCCCTTTCGCGCGCAACGGCCGCAAGTTGCTTACTGATTGTGGTCACTATCGTTTCATCGGCTAATTGAACGAGTAACTGACCGCGTTTTACGTATTGCCCAACATCGGCATAGACCTTAGTGATGCGTAAGCCACCAATCTCACTGCTGACAATGGCCTCTTGCCATGGGTAAACGGTACCTTGGAGTTTGATGGTGATTGGCCATTCCACTAATTTTGGTTGCGTAATGTTCACTGTCAGTGCAGCTTTTTTAACTGGCTTAGCAGATTGATTTTGTTTCTCAGTCTTATCTTTTTGTTGGAATAAGTAGGCCGACGTCACAATCATCCCTATCAGCAGTAGGAATAAGAGATTTCTAAATGATAATAGTTGTGCTTTCATAGTCAGCTTCTTTCATTTTGTTGCTGGTTTGCAGTCGCTTGCCAGTCGCCGCCAAAGGCCTTAAACAATGCAATCCAGAACAATACGCGGTCACGTTGTTGCGTGATTAGATTGTTTTCTGCATTAATATACTGTCGTCTGGCTTCTTCCAAAGCAAGCAAATCGAGTCCACCAGATTGCCAGTTGATTTCTGAGGCTTTAAAAAACTGCTCCAACTCTGCAACAGCATTTGCTTCTAATGCGACACGCTGATTTGCTGCATCCAGCTGTACCAGATTCTGTTCCACTTCTTGAATGGCATTGTTCACTGTTTGCTTAAACTCTGCCATTGCCAGGTTGAAATTCGCAATATTCAGTTTAACCTGCGCTTTGCGTTGCCCCCCATCAAATATTGGTAAATCCAAAGATGGACCAAATGACCAGGTCTTGGTGTTAAAACTAAAGTTATTGAAGACGGTGCGCTGATAGCCAATCGCGCCATTTAATGTGATGCTGGGATATAGTGCAGCTTTGGCCACACCAATGTCGGCAGAAGCGGCGGCTAACGTGCGTTCTTTGGCAAGAATATCAGGACGTTGTTTAATTAAGTTGGCTGGCAGCTGGTCTACTGCAAACCCTTGGGTTTGTGGAATGCCAGTTTCTTTCTTAAGCAGCTGGCGAAGCTCTGGCTCTGGTAATTGAGAAAGGGTAACCAGAGACTTTACTAACAGGTCGCAACTTGCCTGTTGTGCGATAACATTTGATTGACTACTGCTTGCGTTAGCGCTGGCTAATGCAGCGTCAGCTGGTGCTCGAAAGCCAGCATCTGACGAAATTTTGGTCACTCTGGCCGTTTCTGATTGTGATTGCTGTGCTTGTTGCAAGATGTCCAGGCTTGATTGACATGCACGGTATTGCACATATTGTGTGGCAACCTCCGCGGCCAGGCTGATGCGTGCCTGATGCCAGTCTAGTTTTTTTGATTCGATTTGTGCTACGGCCGAACGTTTTGCAAACGTAAC
>SPJK01079272.1_pt1 | contig 12713 bp, 12 predicted proteins | sample 3741771 | NCBI WGS metagenome assembly SPJK01 (sample SAMN10925997, study PRJNA522277) | cold seep metagenome | isolation source: Elba SIP-enriched marine methane seep metagenome, extraction at timepoint T2 | place: Italy: coast of Elba, Mediterranean Sea | reverse complement strand
CAAAAAGTCTTCCATCGGCTTGAACGATACCTGCAAAAGCTGGGCGAGGATTCTTTCTTCATCGGCGGTGCGGTTGATTTTTTCCTGCTGATATTTCGACTCGCTGATGTCCTTGAAATGGGACACATAATGCGAAGGTTGCCCATATTCATCGAACACCGCCGAAATGCTCATCCACTCAGAATAAATCTCGCCGGTCTTTTTGCGGTTGCAGATTTCGCCTTGCCAGTACCCCTCCTTTTCAAGACAGACCCACATGCGTTCGTAAAAAACCTGGTCATGCACGCCTGAATTGAGGATGCGGGGGTTCTGGCCGATGACCTCTTCGCAATCATAGCCGGTGATGTCGGAAAAACACTGGTTCACGCGGATGATATTGGCATTCTGGTCGGTAATCATGATCGCTTCATGCGCCTCGAATGCGGTCGCGGCCAACCGGATTTCCATTTCCGTCTTCTTGCGTTCGGTGATATCGCAGATGCAGGTCACGGCCCCGAATTTTTCGCCGTGGCCATTCATCAAATGCCTGCCATTGATCAGCAGGGATTTCTGTCTTCCGTCTTCTGCCTTGATGACCACTTCGGCATTCCTGACCACGCCTGTCGTCAACGCCCTGTACAGCGGCAGTTGCGACTTTTCCAGAAGCTTTTTGCCTTCCTTGTCGTAGACCTGGTATTGCTTTGCCCAATGCTCAAAGCTGATGGTCCTGAGTTCCTGCTCATAAATCGCGGTCGCTGCCTTGTTGAACAGCTCAAGTTCGCCGCGATTATTGCAGACCACCACGCCATCGGAAATAGTGTCCAGCACCGTTTTTAAGAATGCCGCCTGTTTCCTCTGCTCGCTGTCGGCATCATGGCGGCGCTGCATTTCCTCGTTCAGCGTCATGTTGGCATCACTCAGCGAATTTGCCGCCCAACGCAGCATGAAAACCAGCCGTGAAAACAGTAATAACAGCATGAGCGAAACAATATAAATGCCGTACATCAGATAGGCGGACTGTTGCTGGCGGCGTTGGTGAATCGCGCCATATTGCTCCAGAATCAATTTTGCAGCCGTTTTGATGTCAAAAGAGAGCAGTTGAACCTTGTCGTCCCTGACAAACTCTTTGTAACGGTAAATCAGCCTTGAATGCGAAATGATATTGTTAAGAAGCTTGGCCAGTTCCTGGGGCTGTTTCAATGACAGTGTCAGCAACTCTCTTGTCAGGGAGGTGATTTTTCCCCGCCGGACCTCCTCCCGCCACAAAGAATACAGGACACTCTCGTCAACCAGCGCTTGTGCCACCGCTTTCATGTGACCGTTATCGGGCGTTGTTTCCGGCAAGCTGCGGATCAGTTTCGGAAGTTCAAGCAGGGATTGATGCAACTGCACGTTGACACTGGCAAAGTGTCTCAGCGGTTTTTCAAGAGAGGCGAATTGCCGAAGCAGGCCATCAATATGCAGGGTATGCTGGCTTTCGCCGCTGAAATAGGCTTTTTGCTGAATGCTTTTGACTTCGTTGAGATTTTCGTCCAGTTCCCTGACCATCTGCATGAAGTTCGTGCCGTCTTCCAGTCCCTGGTGGTTTTCGGAAACTTGTTCGGTCAACAGCGCGTAGCTGCTCTCAGCCTTGTCCAGTGCCGACGTGAGGCGATAGAAAGGCTGGTCGGAAAAGAACAGCAATTTCAAGCCGGCAAGCCCTGCAAGCAACAGTGCCAGAAGCAGGATTGAAACCAGAGTGTTTTTTTCTTTAAAGCTCACGTCTTTTCTCGCTGCCAATAGCTTTATTTTACTGTTTTCTGTCAGTAATCGTAAAAAACCAATCATGTCGCCTACCGGTCATATTAACTGTTTTCAGTTACAGCACAGCATTTAAGTTGACAAAATATTGAAGAACATCATGTTCACGGAAAATTCCAGACCCGCTTTTGCAATTTCCAGACAGCCTGCACTGCCGTCAAGCCAAGAGAAAAACAAATGGACAGGAGCCAGGAAAGTGTCCAGATTCTATTTCCAGTTTTTTGTGAAGTTCATGAAAGCTTTTGCCTTTCAGGAAGTCCCGTGAAACAGGGACTGTTTAGCAAAAGGACTTGCAGTCCTCTCTTAATTTTCACACTCCACAAAAAGACTGCCAGTCCTATTCCACGGGAATCCCAAAGACCCCTTATTTTTGATTTCAGGCTTCGTGAAAAACTCGTTTTTCACACCTTTTTACAAACAGCTCATCTTGGTTGCGCAATGCCAGTTACAGACCGAACCGTAATCACGCAAGAGTTTCAGAAATGACACTAGCATTGCCATTTTTGCCGACACCTGAAAATTGCGGTTTCCAAGGCCAATTAGGCGCAATACTCAGCAGCCTATCATCAGAGGCTCTGAATGTATTGATATTTGAGGTGAAATTCATTCCGCAGGTTTTAGGGCTTTTTGGTTTCATTGTGATGACCTTGGAACCCTGCTGCCAACTTAACGCGGGGGAGCAGACCCGTCAGGTCTTTGAGACCTGACGGGTTTTCATCCGGATTGTCCTGTCTTAAATTGGTAGCTGGAGTCCGAAACATGCTTTGGACTCCAAGATCATAATGCTTTCACGGTTTCTTTAGCTATTGACGTAACCTGCAAAAAGCTAAAGCTTTCTGACTCCAAGTAAAATCTGGGAACTTTCTTGATCCGAGCGGTTACGGCAAAAAGTCTGCGGCCCATAAAACCATTCCTTAAAAAAGCCGCTGCCTGTTTTTCCAGGCCCTGTGCGCAATCATGAACTCCAGGACTTCCTGTGGGTCATCGGTTACCTTGATGAGCTTGAGATCGTCTTCTGCAATGGTCTCGTATTCGACCAGCGTGGTCTTGATCCAGTCCATCAGTCCGCCCCAAAATTCCGAACCGAACAAGACCAGCGGAATCGGATAGACCTTGTGGGTCTGCATCAAGGTCAGTGCCTCAAAAAACTCATCCAGCGTTCCAAAACCGCCGGGCATGCACACATAGCCCATCGAGTAGCGCACAAACATCACCTTGCGCACAAAAAAATAGCGGAAATTCAGGGAAATGTCCTGATAATGATTTGCCATCTGTTCCATCGGCAGCTCGATGTTAAGCCCTACCGATGGCTGGTTCTGCTCGTAAGCCCCCTTGTTGGCCGCTTCCATCACGCCGGGACCACCGCCACTGATGATCGCGAAACCGTTTTTGGCCAGCAGCGTTGACAGCTCGACGGTCTTTATATAGTTGGGATCATCTTTTTCCAGTCTGGCCGAGCCGAAAATGGAAATCGCATCGCCGATATGTTCCAGCTTTTCAAAACCCTCGGTAAATTCGCTGATAATCCTGAAAAGCCGCCAGGATTGATCGCCCTTGAAATCGTCAATCACGCTGGTCGCGTAATCACCTTTATATCGCCACGGCATAATGATTTCCTGTCCTGTTCCTATTGCCGCCAAAAAACGTTAGGCGGGGAGAATTGAAAAGGGCAGATTACTCAAGAACTGCGGTTCCTGACTGCCTGCCTTTATTTGCTGTTGCTGTTTTTGAGGATATAGTCGCTCAACTGCTGCAATTGTTCCCCTTTTATGTTCGGAAATCCCGGCATCATCATGTTTCCTTCCCTGATGCGTTCCTTGATATAGGCAATGTTTGCGTTCTTGCTCTCGAACGTGAAAATCATCCCCGCACTGTCTTTTTGATGGCATTCTGCACAGGCGGCCTGATAGACCGATTCTGCCGAGGCATTCTGATCGGGCGTGTAATCTTTCGAGCAGCCATTCAAGGCCAGCAAGGCGGTGCCGATGATGAGCAAATTTGTAGTTTTCATTATTATGTTACTCCATAGTGTAAATAAACTTGCCAGCCTGCAAGGTGTGCGTGACCCGCCCTTTCAAAGTCTTTTCCCAGAACGGCGTGTTCTTGCCAGCACTGAGCCAGTTCTGCGGATTGACCTGCCATTCGCGCTGCGGATCAAAAATGCAGACATCGGCATTATAGCCTGCATTCAGCCTTCCCGTTTCAAGCTCAAGACAGGCGGCGGGCTTCGAGGTCAGGCTCGCAATCGCATGACTCAGAGAAACCGCATGGCTTTCGACCAGTTGCAGGCTCAGTGGCAACAGGGTCTGCAACGTGGACATTCCGGCTTCGGTTTCAGGAAACGCACCCAGTTTCGCATCAAGATCGTGCGGTTGATGGTCGGAACAGATTGCGTCTATGGTTCCGTTCGCAAGCCCTTCTTGCAGATGGTTCCTGTCCTCCTTGCTGCGCAAAGGAGGCAGGACATGATAAATGCTGTTAAATGGTTCGATGTCGTCTTCGGACAGATGAAGTTGATGAATGGCGACATCGGCGGTCACGTTCAAGCCGTATTTTTTTGCCTGTTGAATCTTGATGACCGAGCGTTTGCAACTGATCTGGCTGAAATGCAGCCTGCATCCTGTCAGTTCAGCAAGTTCCAGGCATTGCGCGACCGCGATGGATTCGGCGGCATCGGGAATTCCCGGTAGCCCGTAATGGGTCGCGAACACGCCTTCATGGGCGCAGCCGTTATTGCTCAAGGATGATTCATCAGGACGGTGGAACAGCGTCAGACCATGACTGGAAGCGTACTCCATCGCCCGCCTCAATACCACAAGATTCTCCAGCGGCGCATTCGCATTGCTGACTGCGATGCAGCCCGCGCGTTTCAATGCAAACATGGAACTGAGTTCCTTTCCCGCCAGTCTTTGCGTCAATGCACCTAAAGGATAGATTTGTGCGTAGCCAGTTTTTTCCGCCTTGTCCTTGATAAGCTCGGCAACCGCCGGGGTGTCAATGGCAGGGCTGGTGTCCGGCGGCAAACATAGCGAGGTGACTCCGGCACTGGCGGCGGCACGGGTCTCTGATGTAAAAGAGCCTTTCTGGGCCTGCCCTAAATCTCTCAATCGCACACTCAGGTCGACAAAGCCGGGGCAGACGATTCTGTTTTTTGCATCAATGATTTCATCGGCTTCAAAGCTTTCGGGTCTGTCGAAAACGGACAGGATTTTGCCATCGGCGATATACAACGAACCTTCGCGGTCAAGGTCGTTTGCGGGGTCGATGATGCGCCCGTCCTTGATTTCAATGCGGCTCATGTCCTGTCTCCTTCTGCCTGCATCGCCATCGACATGATGGCCATGCGCACGGCTATGCCGTTATTGACCTGCTGCAAAATCAGCGACCTGTCGCCGTCCGCGACCGAAGAGGCGATTTCCACGCCACGGTTTATCGGGCCTGGGTGCATCACCACCGCATCTTTCTTTGCATGTTCCAGCTTTTCCTCGGTCAAACCGAAACACTTGAAATATTCGCCTTCGGAAGCCAGAAATGCCGAATTCATGCGCTCTTTTTGCAAACGCAACATGATGATGACATCAATATCCTCAAGTCCCTGCACCATGTCCTGATAGGCTTTCACCCCCAGTTTTTCCACATGCGCTGGCAACAGAGTCTTAGGAGCGATCACCCTGACTTCCGCCGCCCCTAGCGTATTCAGTGCCTGAATCTGCGAGCGGGCGACCCTTGAATGCAGGATGTCGCCGACAATCGCGACTTTAAGCTTGCTGAAATCGGGTTTGTGCTGGCGGATAGTGAACATGTCCAGCATCGCCTGCGTCGGATGCGCGTGCTGGCCATCCCCTGCATTGATGACACTGACATGCGGCGAGGTATGCCGGGCGATGAAATGCGCCGCGCCGCTCAGGGCATGGCGAACGACGAACATATCGACATGCATGGCTTCGAGATTGCTGATGGTGTCGAGCAGGCTTTCGCCCTTAGAGGTCGCAGAAGTCGCGATGTCCATGTTCAGAATGTCGGCGGAAAGACGGGTGGCGGCAAGCTGGAAAGTGCTGCGGGTGCGGGTGCTGTTCTCGAAGAACAGGTTGACGATGGTCTTGCCGCGAAGAATCGGCACTTTCTGAACCTGATGCTGCGACATGCTGACGAAAGACTCCGCGGTGTTCAGGATTTCGGTCAGCATCTCTTTCCCGAGTCCCTCGATGCTCAGAAAGTGTTTCAAACGGCCATGGCTGTTTAGCTGTAGATTCTGGCTCATATCAATCATGCGGTGTCAAAGGATTGCAAATGGACCCCCAGAGGAGCAGGCCCCGTCAGCTTGATTCGCATTCCCTTTGGCAAGGTCAGCGACGTGCCAGCACAATCGGGTTTCAGCGGAATCTGCTGCCCGTCGCGCTCGATCAGCACGCCCAGCACCACCTGATTGGGCCTGCCGAAATCGAAAATCTCGTTCAAGGCCGCCCTAACCGTCCTGCCGGTATAAAACACATCATCGACCAGAATGATGTCACGGCCTTCGAGGCTGACAGGAATCTGGCTGGGCTTTGTCTGCGGGTGCATCCCGATCTGCGAGAAATCATCCCGATAAAAAGAAATGTCCATGGTTCCAAGAGGCTCCTTGATAGCGAGCCTTTGGTGCATTTCTTTCGCAATCCACACACCGCCGCTATGGATGCCAATCAGCACAGGATCTTTCAACTGCCTTTTTGACAAAAGCTCTTTCAGGCTGATTTCCAGCCGGTTCAGCAGCGAGGGAATATCCAGATTTTCGTAATTCATATAGTCAGGTAACGGAAAACAGAAGATAGAAGATAGATTTTAAACTGTTTTTCTGCCTTCTGTCTTCTGTCCTCTGTCATCTGAAAGCCAGCTCTGCAATATCAGCTGCGCTGCGAGCCGGTCCTGCACTTCCCAGAGTTTGTCCGCACCGAGCTGCAATTCGTCATAGAGCATCTGCTTGGCCTCGAAGGTTGACAGGGTTTCGTCCTGCTGATGCACGGGCAGGTGGAAGCGGCCTTCGAGCTGGCGGCAGAATTTGCGCATTCGGGGAGTGATGGGGTTGTCGGAGCCGTCTTTCTGTCTGGAAATGCCGACGACGAGTCCTATGGGCTGCCATTCCAAAATCAGCTTTTCGATGGTTTTCCAGTCCGGGACTTGCCTGATGGAGGGGATGGTCTGCAACGGGCTTGCGATTGCAGTGGTGGTCTGGCCGACCGCGACACCGATTTTCTTGTTGCCGAAGTCGAAGCCCAGATAGGTGTCGCTGCTCAGTTTTGCAGCCAGCGGGTCTTTTTTAGCCATGCCCTGCGGTGGAACCCATCAGGTTGATGTCAACGCCAATCAGGTTGGCTGCCGCCGTCCAGCGCTGGCTGTTCGGGGTCTTGTAGAGGATGGCTTCCTCATAAGGCGTGTGCAGCCAGGCGTTGTCGATGATTTCCTTCTCAAGCTGGCCTGCGCCCCAGCCAGCATAGCCGAGTGCAATCAGATAATTGTCAGGCCCCTCTTCCTTTGCGATGGCTTCCAAGATGTCACGCGAGCTGGTCAAAGAAACGATGTCGGAAATCGCAATCGAGGAATCCCAATGCGAGGGAATGCCATCGTGAATCACGAAGCCTCGTTCCATCTGTACCGGCCCGCCCATATAAACGGGGGCTTTCGAGCTTCTTTCCGATGCATCGGTGATACCCATCTGCGAAAAAATATCGCCCAGCATCATTTCGGTCGGGCGGTTGATGATGATTCCGAGCGCACCGTCATGATTATGCTGGCACAGATAAGTGACAGTATGGAAAAAATCCTTGTCCATCAATGCAGGCATCGCGATAAGGAATTGATTGTTTAAATAGTTGCTCATGGCGTTCAGATGATAGAGGACAGATGACAGAAATTCGCCTTACGTTCTTTCTGTTTGTCAAAGGTCTGTAACAATTCGTTGTGCAGAATCATACCAGAAAAAAGCCGGATGCCTACCATCCCGCTTTTTTTCTGTCATCTGTCATCTGTCTTCTGAATCACAGATTCAGCCGTGATTCGTCGGTGAAGCTCCAGACTCTGCGTATCACCAGCACATCGAGCTGGTTCAGGATTTGCTTCGGCAACGGGGCGAACGGGGCGCTCATCCTGACAATGCGCTTTGCGGCGTTGTCCAGCACCTTGCTGCCCGATGAGCGTGCGACACGGATATTGTAGATGCTGCCATTACTCTTTATACCCACATCCAGCGACAAGGTTCCTGAAAGGTTTTCCTTACGTGCGGCAGCCGGATAATTGAGGTTGCCGATGCGCTCGACCTTTCTTTCCCAGTCCCTGACATATTGGGCGGCGACATATTTATGTGCACTGATGGAATTGACGAACTTGATGTTGGTCTTTTCCGAATTCTGTTTCAGATACCTGACCCTTTCGCCGAGCTGGGCAATCTGTTTTTCCAATGCCTCGACCGACAGTTCGGCAGGCTTGGTCTCTTTTTTAGGCGCGACTTTCTTGGTTTTCGCGACTTTCTTTATCGCCTTCTTTTTCTGGGTAATGACGCGGTGGGAGGCGGCCTTTTTCTTTTTCGGCTTAGGGGTTTCGCCCTTTCGCTGTTCGTTCTTGCCGACATTCGGGATTTTCTGCTGATTGGGTTTGGGCTTCTGTTTTTCCAGCCCCGCCCCTATCTGGTTTTCCTGCGCCAGATATTTGGCATCATCGGGAGCCTTGCGGGTCGCCGAATTGACGATGGTGATCTCGATGGCCTTGCTGACCTTTTCAGGTTCGGGCGTGGAAAAACTCACGCCCATCAGGATGATTGCATGAACGATTGCGGCAATCAAAAGCCAGGTGTTGAGAGAGTCCGAATGGTAGCGATTGCTATCCATCACGGCATAGGGCATAGGGCCTGCGGTTTGCGCCATCATCACTTCGACACTGCGTTTTCGATATGATCCATCAGTTGTCCTGCGATATTAAGACCGAACTCCCGATCCAACTCCTGCACACATGTAGGGCTTGTGACGTTGATTTCGGTCAGATAGTCACCGATCACGTCCAGCCCGACGAAAACGAGGCCCTTGTCCTTAAGGGTCTCGCCAACCTCTTTTGCAATCCATCTGTCCCGCTCCGACAGTGGTTGGCCTTTCGCGCTGCCGCCCGCCGCAAGATTGCCACGGGTCTCCCCCTGCGCCGGAATCCGCGCCAGAGCATAAGGGACGGGTTCGCCGTTGACCAGCAGGATGCGTTTGTCACCATCCTTTATTTCTGGCAGATATTTTTGCGCCATTACATAACGGCTATTGTAGCGGGTCATGGTTTCCAGAATCACGTTCAGGTTCGGATCACCCGCCTTGATGCGGAAAATGGAAACACCGCCCATGCCGTCCAGAGGTTTCAGGATGATTTCCCCCTGTTCGAGAAGAAAATCTTTCAGCCGCGACGGCTCCCTTGCGACCAGCGTATCGGTGCAACATTGCGGAAACCACGCGGTGAACAGTTTTTCATTCGCATCCCGCAGCGACTGCGGCTTGTTGACCACATAGGCCCCGTGCTGCTCTGCCTGCTCCAGAAGATAGGTCGCATAGATGTATTCCTGGTCGAAAGGCGGATCCTTTCGCATGATGATGACATCAAGGTCTGCGAGCGCAATCGTTATTTCCTCAAGAAACTGGTAATGATTTTCGGCCCGCTCGACCGTCAGAACCCGAACCCTTGCATAAGCGCAGCCATTGCGCAAAAACAGGTCATTGAGTTCCATGTAATGCAGTGTCCAGCCGCGTTTTTGCGCTTCGAGCAGCATCGCGAAACTGGTGTCTTTATTGATATTGATTTGGTCAATGGAATCCATGACCATGCCAAACTTAAGCGTCATTAAAAATCCGGTGTTCAAAAAATTTCAAGCCAGAGGCTGAACCAGACAGAGTATCAAACTGGGCCAATAGTTCAACCATCTTACAAACTATAGACCATATGCAAAATATTTCCGCCTTTGCAAGAAAAACACAAGCCCATGATTTAGCAGCCCATTCAAGCAGAAACGCCGCCTGAAAACAGCTTTTCCGTCTTCCGTCTTCCGTCTTCTGAACACCCGTTCCCGAACAACCTGTTTACCACAGGTAAATTTTCTGGTATAAAGGGCGGCTAACTTTATGAATCGAGGCACATACACGAGGTTATCATGTCCAGAATATGTCAGGTTACAGGCAAACGTCCTGTTACAGGTAATAACGTATCACACGCGCAAAACAAAACGAGACGCCGTTTCAACCCCAATCTGCACCATCACAAGTTTTGGGTCGAAAGCGAAAACCGCTGGGTGAGACTGAGAGTCTCTTCCAAAGGAATGCGTGTCATCGATAAAAAAGGCATTGATGCCGTTTTAGCCGACATCCGCAGCCGCGGCGAAAAAGTTTAAGGGGAGACAGAAAAATGCGCGATAAAATCAAACTCGTTTCAAGCGAAGGCACGGGTCATTTCTACACGACCACCAAAAACAAAAGAACCATGCCGGGAAAAATGGAAATCAAGAAATATGATCCCGTGGTTCGCAAGCACGTGATGTACAAGGAAGCGAAAATCAAATAACCTTGATGGGCGAATGTCCGGGGAACGGCCAACGAACTCCGGCATATGGTCTTAATCAAGTGCCTGGCAACACTGCGGCATCAGTGCCGCGGTTTGCCGGTTAATCATTTGGTCAATGTATCCAGCTTCAGCTTGAAACGCTCCGTCTGCTTGAACAGCGTTTTGTATTTTTCCTCAAGTTCCTTTTTTTCCGCCTCGGCTTTCCTCAGCTTCACCTGAAGCTCTTTCAGGGCGTGCTTAAGCTTCCTGTTCTCTTCTAGCAACTGCTCATTGGAATCTGTCAGTTCCAGCACCGAATCGGCATTCAGCGAACGCGCCTTGTCAAACACCACATCATCGTGTGTGCTGCCATTCTCACAGTTCTTTCTCGCTTCTTCCAGAATATCTTTCGGAACTTTCGTCATTCCTCCACGAATTATTTTCACCGTGAAATTATAGGTCCGCATCAAGAAAGCCGCCGATTCGCTGGTCTTTCCATCGTTGCAAATCACCAGATGGGCCTGGTTCTTGTCCAGCGTCTTCAACTGCATCCTCAAAGAAAACAGCGGCGCACTGACAGCCTCCGGCAGATGCAGGCTTTCATATTCATCCGGCGACCTGACATCCAGCAACACGGCCCCCTTGTCCAGCAACAGCTCCAGCTCTATGAATTCGATATATTCAAGAGAGGGCTTTTTTATCAGCCTCAAGAACTTGTCTTTGTGGATGCGCAAAAGATGCATATTGCTCAAGGCGGTAATGCTTTCGCCACGCGGTTCACCTGAAATCAGCGCAGTTTCGCCAAAGGTGTCCCAGACCTGGAGTTTCGCTATCTTGATCGGGGTCGAATTTTCCGAACTTTTGTGCGAGACCAGGCATTCGCCGCTCTTGATAAGATAATAATATTCGCCGAAGTCCCCCTGCTTTATCACCACCTCATCTTTTGCAACCCTGACCTCTTCCAGCCCTGCGCTGATTTTGCTCAAATTCGCAGGCGGCAGGGAGCGAATGATCGGAATCATCAGCAAGGTGGCGAGCCAGTCGGTGCTGTCGGCTTTCTTGGCCTCCTTTATTTCCGTGTTTTCCTTCTTCTCAAGCTCTTTGGCATCGGGAGGATTGATGAAAACGGTATTGAGACGCAGAAAGCGCACCGAGCCTTTGGCAACGGCGTTCACTTTTCTTGGGAGTTGGTGGGCTATCGCGAAACGGGCTGATTCGGTGCCGGCCTTGACGACCTCAATCTTCAGAGGATCGACTTCCAGAGAGATTTCGCCTTTCAGCAAATAGACCAGATCGCTGTCGGTATCGCCTCTTCTGAACAGGAAAGTGCCCGAACGGGCGGTTTCAACAACGATTTTTCCGCAAATAACCTTGAAAATGTTATTCGGTCTTGTGGAAAAAGGAATCATTTTACGAATAACATGACCTTCCGGGGAGTCAATATCTACAGGCATTTAAACTCGTTATGTTGGCTTGTGAGAATGAGAGAGCTGACACAGAAAGTTATTTTCTTGCACCAGGTAAACGCCATTATTCAGGCTTTAACCCTATTGTTACTGTTCGCCGCCAGCAGGGGCGCAAACGTGTGATAAAACATAGCTATTGGCCGCTTATCATCGCATTTATGCAAGGGATAGACAAATAAATACACCAAAACAGTGCGGGCGAAAAAAATGACCTGATGTTCAGGTTTCTTTTTGTTGCAAGTCATGGAGAATATCGAACTGTCGATTCGATTAAACCGGCTCCTATGGATTTTTGTGAAATTGGAGATCAAACTTTTCGAGCAGGTTCGGGACGAGCGGTCAAGCCTGCTTCGTGGTTAATTTCAAAAGACCATAAAACCCAGGGTTCGAAATCAATAAGGCGACTGCCCCATATAATTTCCCGCCGGATTGTAATTGCAGACCACAATCAGGTTATTATTGCAGGCAACCTTGGCACAGCCCAGGTGCGTGGTGTTCTTCCAGACCATTTGCGTGTAATGCCCGGTCTTTTGCCAGTTCGAAGAATTCAAGGGGCCGCCGGAATAATAGCGTTTTTCACTCTCCCAGGATTTGGCCGCATCGACCACGCCATAATATCCGAGCGTTCCCATGAACAGGTTTTCGCCATAGCCCGAACCGCTGCTGTGCTGCATCCTGCAGCCTGTCGCCGCCAGCTTGTCTGCCCATGTCTGTGAATATCCTGCAACCTTGTCTGACCATTTCAAGGGGTTGACATTCACATCGGCACGCACTTTGTTGTGATAATTCAAGATGGCCTGCCGCTCCTCGCCAACCAGCCCCGCACTTTCGTTTTGCGGTTCATTGCGGCTGGCCGTTTTGGTGACGGGTTGCTGGTAGACCTGAGTCTGCTGGCCGCTGCCACGACTTGCACAGGCACTGATAGATATT
>SPJK01059204.1_pt1 | contig 12714 bp, 13 predicted proteins | sample 3741771 | NCBI WGS metagenome assembly SPJK01 (sample SAMN10925997, study PRJNA522277) | cold seep metagenome | isolation source: Elba SIP-enriched marine methane seep metagenome, extraction at timepoint T2 | place: Italy: coast of Elba, Mediterranean Sea | reverse complement strand
GGTAGACCAGTGTGGCTTGATCATCAGCCACAACAATGGGTTTGACCTCAGATACACTATTTAGTGCCAAGTATGAGACGAATGGTGTCAGAAAAATCAAATATGAGTGAAACCGCCATCGTCGCAGACATCGCTATAGCCCAAATGCCATACGGACTTTTCAGCTTCGCATTCGGCCCCAGCACATCGCGTGTCACCAGGTAATAGAGCACGGGCGTCCAGAAAATAAGATGTACGACTGAGATCCAGTCAATATTGCCAGTTAGGTCCGTCACAAAGGCCGAGGCGGGCACATTCAGGAACAGCATCATGCCAATCGCCAATCGCGCGCCCCAGCGGGTGAAGATAAACAACAGGCCTGCCGCGAAAACCAGGCTCATCCACTGCATCCACATGTTCACCCAGTCTGGCAAATCTTGCCGCTGCGCTTGAAACTCCCGGAAAAACTCAAGAATGTAATCCATAGCCGTCTCCTACTAAATTCCGTTGATTACTTGTTCAATGACCGACACGACCCTGTTGGTTTTTTTACCATCAAGTGCATCTGCGTGAGGGTCGGCGAATTGCTCATTATCATTGTCGTAGTAACGACCAGATGCCTCTTCAAACTCGTCACTAAGGGCAGCGCGGAACAAAATTCTGGCACCGATTCCAATATCCCGTCCTTCCGCCCCGGTGGATTCTCTAACCATCTTACTGTTCAGCAACGAAGCAGGGTTCACCGCGATAATGGCCGGACCGTCCTTACCAAGACGAGCTGCCATGTTAAACGACCACATTGTCAGAGCGAGTTTACTTTGCGCATAGGCATCAAAGTCGGATAACTCACCATTTCCCAACAACGCCTCAATATCGACAGGCGCTTGCGCCGCTGAGGATAAATTGATGACGCGACTAGCTGATGACAGGCAAGGTAAAAGCAGTTGGGTCAGAAGGTACGGTGCAACGGTATTGACCGTAAATCGAAAGTCATAGCCTGCATCTGTCTTTGCAGCCGGTCCCTTCAACAGCCCCGCATTATTGAGCAGCACGTCAATATGATCATGGTCCTTTCCAACCCGGTCGGCCAATGCCTTCACGTTAGAAAGGTTTGAAAGGTCGGCGCAATAGGTATGGATAGAGCCATCGGCTGCGATTGCATCAAGCGATGCCTTCACATTGGCCAGCTTTTCTTCATTTCGGCCATGCACCAAAATATCGTGACCGTCCGCGCGCAGCAGCTTTGCCGTTTCAAGGCCAATGCCGTCAGTCCCGCCTGTTATGAAAATTATTTTGCGCATAGGTATTCCTGTTTGTTGGGTCTGCTTCAAACAATCTGAGCAGTCATTTTCCGCAGATGCTGATCTGTCACCGCTCAATTCGACCAATAGATGAACTCGTCACCTTCCTGATCGGGCTGGCTAAGATCACGGTCGATATTGATTGGGGTAGAGATTTGCGCAGGCCAGCGGGGTTCTGCCTGTTCCGCATTCCATTCTGCTAGCGCAGCCTGAAGTTCCGCCAATTTGTCGGGGCGTGCTTCTGCCAGATTATTCTGTTCAGAAGGGTCATTCTTTAGGTCATATAACCAAACCCCATTATTCGGCGTGGATACATTAAGCTTCCACCCATTGACCAGCGCACTTTGTGATGCGCCTGACCGCCAGAACAATTTTTCATGCGGCACGCCTGCGGCCTCACCACGGGTGTGGGGCACCAGATCAACGCCATCCATCTTGCGGTCAGTTGGCAGGGCCGCACCGGCCGCCGCAGCAGCCGTGGCATAAATATCAAAATGATGCACAGGATCATTGACGATCGTACCGGCGGGCACTTTACCCGGCCATTTCACAAAGTAAGGCACATGAATGCCGCCCTCAAACAGGCTGATCTTCCAACCGCGGAACGGGGCGTTCACATCCGGCAGCCCAATATAGCCTGCACCACCATTGTCTGACGTGAAGATCACAATGGTATTTTCGTCTAGGCCATTGTCTTTCAGGGCCTGCAACACCCGCCCCACACCACGGTCCAAACCGCGGATCATGCCGCCATACACGCGCTCACGATGCAGGTCGATGTCGTCCAGCGCCTCATAATCTTCCTTGGATGCCTGCAGCGGATTATGGGGTGCCCAATGGGCAAGATAAAGGAAGAAGGGGCGATCCTTGTTTGCCTCAATCACTTTTACCGCTTCGTCAGTATAATAGTCGGTCAGATAGCCCTTCGGCTCAAACGCGGGGCCGTCATTGAACTTCGCTGCAAACAGCATGCTGGCCCACAGGAATTTGTCGATCGGGTCAAAGTCCTGCTTTGCATTCACGACATCGGGTGATTCTTCGGGCAGATACAAGCCACCCGCCATCAACAGGCTTTCATCAAAGCCCTGTTCATTTGCGGCCATACCATTGGCATGGCCCAAATGCCATTTGCCGATGTGAACATTATGATATCCCTGCGTCTTCAAAACCTCAGCTAGAGAGATTTCAGATGCAGGCATCCCCATTTGTTCAAATGGCAGGGTTGTTTCGGGATTGTGCATGATTGCGCGTTGTTCGCGACCGTCATCACGCGGCATCATGCTGATCACATCAATCATACCCGGCGGTGTCGGCGTAAATTCATATCCAAACCGCGTGCCATAACGACCGGACATCAGTGCTGCACGTGACGGTGCACAGGTCGCATTTGCTGCATAGCCGTTCATGAAAGTCGCACCATCACGTCCGATGGAATCGATGTGTGGCGTTGGGACAGCGCCGCCAGCGACACCACCACCATTGAATGTCAGGTCATTAAAACCAAGATCATCGGCAAGTATAAGAACAATGTTCGGCGGACGCTTTCCTACTGGGCGACCTGCCGGGTCCTCTCCAGTTGCCCAAGTCACTTCCTGATGCGGCCCCACAGGGGTACGTTCCTTTGCCATGTAATTGATAGCAGTCAACATAATCGGTGTGCGGAACGTCCATGCCCCGCCCAATATCACAGCGATCGAGACAATAGTAATTGCCAACCGTTTAATCCATTTGTTCATTTTTCTTACCCCCCATTTGACGATCCTCTGTCTGATCGCGCTGGATTTGACACCTGATATGGAATTAATATACTACATTAATTCCATATCAGTCAAAGACATTTGACGCCCCTGTCAGTCGAACTGCGGAGATAATGATGATCGACCTTTACACTGCCCCCACACCGAATGGCTGGAAAGCCTCCGTCACGTTGGAGGAGCTTGAGTTGCCCTACAATGTTCATTTGGTGAATATCGCCGAAGGTGACCAGAAAAAGCCCGATTTTCTGGCGATTAACCCGAACGGGCGTATCCCGGCTATTGTAGATACGGAACTAAATCAGCGTGTCTTTGAATCAGGCGCCATCATGGTTCACCTTGCTGAAAAGACGGGCAAATTGTTGCCAAGCGACCCTGCCCTAAGGGCTGAAGTCATGTCATGGCTGATGTTCCAGATGGGCGGCGTTGGCCCAATGATGGGGCAGGCAAATGTCTTCTTCCGCTACTTCCCTGAAAAAATTCAACCTGCCATTGATCGCTACCAAAATGAAGGCCGCCGCCTGTTTGAGGTGCTGGACACGCATTTGGCAGACAATGAATGGCTTGCCAAAGATTTTTCAATCGCTGACATCGCCAACTGGTGCTGGGTACGGACCTATAAATGGTCAGGCATTTCAATTGATGGCCTCGATCATCTGACCCGGTGGAAAAACACGATGGAGGCACGCCCCGCATGTCAACGGGGGTTGGAGGTACCGATCAAGTTGCCTATGCCCGATGACACCGAAAACGAAGGAACCGACAAGAAGGACTTCGTCAACAAGGCGCAAAACATCCTGCAAAAGTAACGGGCGCATACAAACAGCGAAACACAAAGGGGGCAAACAATCACTGCCCCCTTTTTTTGTATCTGGGTCACGTTAAAACGGCTAGCGCCCGCGCCGTTTCATGCGATAGCCAACATAGAATGGCAACAAGGCCAGCAAGGTCAGCAACAGAATAATGAAGCCGCTGCCAAATCGGTCCTGTAGCCCATTGGCCATAAGCTGCTTCACCTGTGTGTAGCCTTTCGGCATTGGCAGCACATCATTGTCACGCTTGAACTGTTCATAATCGGACAGCATTTTTTGAAAGCGGACAGGCTCCACAGCCGCAAGATCAATGGTCTCGCCAGGATCATCGACCAGGTTATAAAGACGCCATTTTCCGTCGCCCAACGGCGCCTGATTGACCACGGCCTTATAGTCGCCCTTGAACAGCGCGGCATGGCCCGTCAACTCATACCCGATATAGTCATCATCCCCGCGAACCTTTTGTGTGGCACCATTCAACAGGGCAGTCAGATCGCGCCCCGTCATCGTTTCCACCGGGCGACCTGCAAAGCGGCCATTGGGCGGCGTGACACCCGCCATAGACAGGATCGTCGGCGTGATATCGGTCGCCCATGCAAAAGCGCGGGTCATACCCCCCTTTTGGGCGACTGGCGCACCGGCGATTAGCAGGGGCACGCGCATCCCCCCTTCGCCCGTATAGAATTTGAAATAGGCTAATGGGCTGGCAGATGCACTGGCAAAGCTGGGACTGATCGTGTTGTAGCTGCCCTTCTCGCCCAATGTCTCATAGTCAGTATTGTAGCCAAGGCTTGAGGCAACAAAACTATCCGGGAACTTATCCGGGTCAGCCGCGCCGCTTGCCTCGCTGCCATTGTCGGACGTAAAGATAAAGATGGTGTTGTCGTACTGACCAGTTTCTTTAAGGTAAGATACCAGCCGTCCAATATGAAAGTCCATCGCCTCGATCATACCGGCATAAACGGCCATGCGCTTGGCCTCGAACCGTTTGCGGCCTTCGGGCAGCGCGTCCCAATCTTCTGTCGTCTGCATATCGACCATTTTAGTATCTGCCGGCACGATGCCCAGTTCTATCGCACGTTCCAAGCGGCGTTGGCGCAATGCGGACCAGCCGCCCGTATAGGCTGTCATATAGCGTTCAGTATATTCCCGTGGTGCCTGTACAGGCATGTGAACTGCCATGAACGGCAAATACGCGAAGAAGGGTTGTTCATCCCCACGATCCGCGTCGATGAACGCAATCATCTTATCAATCAAGAAGCGCGAGGAGTAAAAATCATCCGGCAGGGTGAACCGTTCACCATCTGCAAACCAATTGGCCTGATCATAAATCGGCAGATAGGGCCGCTGCTCCCAGTTATCGGCACCCGAGTCCATCATGGCGACCGTGCGCTTAAAGCCGCGCCTGCTGGGCAGTTTGTCAGGCGTCATGCCTAGATGCCATTTGCCTGCCAGGTAGGTGTTGTAACCCGCGCTTTCCAACAAGGTGGCAACCGTCACAACATTATCGCCGAGCACCCCTTGATAGTTCGCTGCCGCTTTTTGTTCAGGGGCCAACATTTCGGGGATATTCGGCACACCCGCACGGTGGTTATTGACACCCGTCAACAGCATGGCACGGGCAGGTGCACAGTTTGCAGCGGTATGATAATTGGTAAATCGCAACCCTTCGTCCGCAAGGGCGCTCAAAGTCGGCGTGTTGACCTCACCGCCATAGGGGGCCGTGTCAGTCAGGCCCAAATCATCAGCCAGAATGAAAACGATATTGGGACGCTTAAGCTCAACGTTATGTGTGTCTGCGGACGCAAAAGCAGACACAAAAGTGCATGACAGCAGGGCTACCCCTGCGACTAAAGGGGAAAGGTTCAATCGCATCAGTCGTCGCTCGCTAAGTTTCTTGAGGCAACAAAGAATACCAGTGCAGAGATTGCTTCAATGCCGATCATCTGGGTCGCAAGTGTGGCATCATGCACAAGGAAAGCAATGATCCGTCCAGTTGCCGTTATGCCCAACAACATGATCGCCGGATAAAACCACAAACGCTGTCCACTGATCATGCCGATCAAGGCGCATGTACCAAGCGTCAGGAAAAAACCAGCCATATCGCCAATTTGGGAGCTAAGACCTATGCCATCGGCAAGCTCCAACCCGAACATGGGCGCAATACCTGCGGGCGCAACCAGCCAGCGCACACCGTTCAAAATGAATAAAACCGACAGGATCGTAACAAGAATTTTGAGGATAAGCTTCATTGACTAGTTCCTTTCGGCAAGCAGCTGCATCATCAGGTGCGATGCTTCAAGGCCAGAGTTCTGATTTTGCCCGGTGACGAAACGTTCTTCATCATCAATCACAACCAGCGTTTCAAAGAAATCGCGGAACCCGGCCTTACCTTCAAAAATAGCGCCAGCCTTGCGCAATTCTGTTTCAGGATGTTTGGGGGTGATTTCAATCCGAAGCTCTTTGACCTGCTTATCAGTCACACCTGTCATACGACGACCGGCGACCAACAAGTTGCCATCCTTATCCTTGGCGTTGACCAGCCCCAACGCGCCATGACACACGCTGCCGATGATCGGCTGTTTGTCACCATAATAGGCTTCGCTGACTTTTGTCGCCAAAACAGGCGACTGCGCAAGATCATAGGCTGCGCCCCAGCCACCCGCGATCATGATCGCATCATATTGGCTAATATCGACATCCGCGATGGGGATGGAGTTTTTGGCTTTCGCAAGCGCAATGGGGTCTTCAAGGAATCGCTCATCCAATGGTGAGATAATTGCAAACCGCAAAGATTGTGGATCAATCGGGACCTCGCCACCTTTGATGCTGGCAATGTCTACGCTCATACCACCTGCAAGGAATGTGTAGTAAGGATGCGTCAATTCAGATGCGGCAACCCCTGTCGCGTCTCCCTGTGTTTCCCCAACGGCAGCAAGAACGTCATGGCTGGTTGTGATAATCAACGCCCGCTTGCCCGGCAGGTCATAAGTCGGGCCAACATAATCTGGATGCACGCCAGCCTTATGCATAATGGTCGGCAACGCCATCAAAAAAACAGCAATAATCGCGGCGGCCACGCCAAAAATCTTCAATCCGGTTTTCATATCATCAAGGCCCTATGTCTATGCGCATGAACTTGCGCCTTCAAACTATTTAATGCTATACATTAATTACTTCAACATTGAAACACAAGAATGCGGCATACAATTTCGGGGCAGAAATGATTGAAAACCATATCCTTTACGCTGTAGAAAATGGCGTTGCGACCATCACCTTGAACCGCCCAGACAAGATGAACGCCTTAACCCCAGAAATGCTAGGCGACGTGTTCCGCAGGGTGCGGGACGCTGCTGCGGATGATGCTGTGCGCGTGATTGTTTTGACCGGCAAAGGGCGCGCCTTTTGCGCCGGATTGGATTTAAGCGTAATCGGCACAGGGCAAAGTGGCAGGGGCCTTCCTGGCCCGGACGAAGGCCCCGCCCCCCTATGGGGTGATGATATCGGTCCTGCGCTCACGCGTTTCTATAGCCACGGGTGGCAAGATTTCATGATTGCGCGAAAACCCGTTATTGCCGCAATCAACGGTCCGATATTCGGCTGGGGGTTTATTCTATCGCTTCATTGCGACATCCGGTTTGCGGCGCGGTCCGCGGTGTTCAACGCCACATTTGCGAGATTGGGTATTCCGGCGGAAAAAAATGCCGCGTGGCTGCTGACACGCCTCATCGGGTCAGCCAAGGCAGCTGACCTGCTGTTTTCCGCCCGGCGTTTTGACGGCGATGAAGCGGCAACCCTCGGGGTCATCAATGCCGCGATTGCGGATGAACAACTCATCACCCATGTGAATAACTATGCGCAAAACATTGCAACCAACAATGTGCCCCGCTCTCTAGCAGCAATCAAAGCACAAATCTGGACCGCCATTGACGACCCCTATAATGATGCGTTCAAGGCATCTGATCACGAACAGGCACTGGCGACGGGCACTGATGATTTCAAGGAAGGCTTCACCAGTTATAAAGAACGCCGCCTGCCCACCTACAACAATAAATAGACAACATAAAGATAGACATCATGAAGGAAGACAATCATGAATATTGCTGATCTGACAATAACGCCCTTTTATATTGGCGTGAACGCTATCCTGTTACTGGCCCTGTCCTATAGTGTGATCCGCATTCGCGTACGCAAGCGCATCACCATAGGTGATAGCGGCGATCTTGCGCTGCAACGCCGTATCCGCGCGCATGCCAATTATGCCGAGCATATGCCCGTTGTTCTGCTGCTCCTGGGGGCGCTCGAATTACTGGCGGCCAACGGCACCGCCCTGTGGATCATTGGCGGCATTGTCACTGTTGGGCGCGTTCTGCATGCTACGGGCTTAGGTGCCAATGAAGGTGCATCCTTTGGCAGGATGTTCGGTCATGGCATGACTTTACTGTTCCTGCTGCTGGGCGGCGGCTGGTGCATCTATCTTTCACTTGCTTAAGGCTTTGTGGACATGAATGGCGATCTGAAACTCGTTGGCGTTGGTGCCTCCCCCTATACACGCAAGTTAAGGGCTGCGTTGCGGTTCCGCCGCATTCCCTATCAGTTTGTGATCATCGGCAGTAAGGAGGCAGAGGCATTGCCAAAACGCCCCCTGCGCCTGATCCCCTATTTGGTCCTACCGGGCGATGACGACCAGTCCCTGACCGCGATGTCTGATACCACGCCAATCCTGAACCATTTGGAAAAGATGGTTCCAAGCCGCCCTTTGCGCCCCACCGACCCGGCGCTGCGCCTGATCGATTCCCTGATCGAGGATTATGGCGACGAATGGTTAAGCAAGTGCATGTTCCATTATCGCTGGGCCTATGCCCCTGACACCAAGAAGGCCAGCGCCTACATGCCTTATGGGCGAATGATCCAAATGACACCTGAACAAGGTCAGCAAGCCGAACAAATGATTGCCGAACGGCAAATCTCTCGCATCGGCGTTGTTGGATCAAACGACATAACAGGCCCGATCATTGAAGAAAGCTGGAAACGATATCTGGAAATCTTTGATGCCCATATTCAGAACCAGCCCTATCTTTTGGGCCACCGCCCCGGCGCCGGCGATTTTGCCTGTTATGGCCAAATGACCATGACCGTCATCACCGATCCGACACCCGCCAGTGTCGCACTGGAAGTATCCCCCCGCGCCTATGCATGGACGGAACGGCTGGAAGATATTAGCGGCATCGACGTAAGTGATGATGACTGGATTGACCTGTCTGCACCACCGTCCAGCCTGCATGATTTACTTAGCGAAATTGGGCGGGTCTACGCCCCCTTCTTGCTGGGTAATGCGGCTGCAGTTGCCAGCGGCGCAGACAAAGTTGACTGCGAAGTCGATGGCCAGCGCTGGGTGCAGGAACCATTCGTCTATCAGGCAAAATGCCTGCGCTGGTTACGCGAAGACTATGCCGCGCTTGACCAGTCAGCCAAGAAACGGGTCGATCAGGCACTAGCAGGGACCGGGTGCGAAGCACTGTTCGCATAATGCGACCCTAAATGTCAGGCTGCTGTTTCGCGGGCCAACACCTGACATCGCAACAGCAGGCGGCGCGTATTTGGGTCAAGCTCTGATCGGCGGTGCAAGCACCGTCGATTGTCCCAAATAATGACATCACCGGGAGTCCAATTCTGTTCGACAATATGGCTTTCAGGAACCGCGAAAGACCAAAGTTCATCAAGCAGCACTTCACTGTCTGCCAATGACAAACCTGGAATATAGGCCCAATCACGCCGTCCCAGATACAGGCATTTTGCACCTGTTTCATCATGTATACGCACAATGGGATGAACAGCACCGGGCGCGTCGCGCGGATCATCAAACGGTTCAAACCCAGGACGCAAATCACCGACACTTGTATGGGCGGCATCATGCTTGATGCTTAGATCCGCAATTCGGTTCTTCAATTCATCGGGCAGCCTGTCATAGGCTGCGCGTTGATCAACAAAGAACGTATCGCCACCACGGGGCGGGATTTCCACGCCCAACAAGACGCTGGCAGGGGGTGGTGTTTCCACATAGGTCATGTCGGAATGCCATTCTGCTTCGGCATTGCCAAGCCCACCGATGGGGCGACCATTGATCAGAATGTTGGAAATTGCTGTGACATAAAGATTATCGATCTTGGCCTTTTGCTCATCTGACAATCGACCTATCGGAATTTCTTCCAAAGGACCAAATCGCTGGCTGAACCCCTGCAGGCTGTCCTTGTTCAATTTCTGATTCTTAAACCGCAAAACACCGTAATCAAGCCACGCCTGGTAGATGGTTTCAAATTCATCATTGGTAATCACCGCCAGATCTATGCCCGTTACATCCGCGCCGAAGCCATCGCAAATTTGTTGAATTTCGATCATTGTCATTCCCCACCTTTCACGTTTTCTTTGGCATGGCGCATTGCCTTTGCAGCAGGCTGTTCGATCAGATTACCATGTTTGTCGACTGCGGCTGTGCCAGTGGATGCCTCCATCGCCCAACGCGGCGCAATCAGACGGGCGAGGATGATGGTGCTGTCATCGGCTGCAAACATGTCGAAATATTCTTTTAGAACGGCCCCCAGAACCGTTTCGCCATACAAAATATGCTCAACCTGACCGGGGGCATAATCGCCAGGTTGGGCGCTGATCGCCTCGCTATACCATGCTTTCGCATCTTCAATACTATACTTGAAAATTTTGGTGTCGGGAAATGGCTGCGTGCGGTCGTCGAGCCATCCGCCAATCAGTGCCGCGATGTCGTCTATGGACAGGTCGCCAAGACCAACCGTTGTTCGCCCCCGTCTGCGCATACTCATATCATACCAAGGTTTCAATAGCAGAACCTCATTGGCGAGGCGGTCCCGCCATGTCACAGCTTCCTTTTTTGGCTGCGCAAAATTCACCGGGCATGTTTCTGTCTGCGCCAAATCAAAGGACGGTAACTCTTCTGGATAATCTTCCAAGACGGGCCGTGAGGGACGGTTCAAAAGATCAAGCCCCGCCTCAATTACCCGGCGCTGAAAAGCAGTATCATTCGGCTTACCCAGTGGATAACCGAACGGAAAGGTTACCCACAAAAGGCGGGGTGGCTGCAATGCCTCGGCATTTTCACGCACCAGCGCGATGCCAGTGGTCATGATGCCTTCCGCTTCAAGGTAATGGGCGATTGCACAGGTCGCGCGCGTACAGTTAGGGCAGACGGGTGTGATAAACACCGCATCGACACCATCGCGTTTCAAAATTTTCGCCAGCGCACGAACAGATGCCTCATAGGCATCTGGCATCAACCCGCCACCCATAAAGCTGTAATGGGCAGAGCCAAGCCCCCCAATTACACCCTCCTCCGCTAGGTCACGAAACCGATCAAGCGGAAACACGACATTGACGTCATCCTGAAATCCCGACCGGTCGAAATTGGCGGATACATGCGACATGATCAGGTTAGATGTATCAACATCACTGGGGATCACGCGGTAGGAGGCATCTGCCAGTTCAAAATTGGTATCACCCCGAAAGTGCAAGCCTGCGGTCGTGATAACCGCAAACTTCATCTCGCTTACTGGTTTAGATTGGGGCACCCATTGTGGCGGGGCAAGCGGCGGCAATTGCTTCATCAGCAAATGATCACGATCAAAAACTGATAGATCAGATAATTTTACCATTGCTTGCCCCCAATGTTTGATTTGCCTTTAGTTCAGGTCCAGACGTTCGGGGACCAACATGCGGATCATAGCCTCTGCCTTTTCGAGGTTTTCTTTGAAGCCCGCGCGCTGTTTCATTGCCTCAGTATGTTTCACCAATGCTGGCCACTTATTTGCATCCGGCAGGCCGGCCACCAAATCCAACTGTGTCATCTGTCCGCCAACAGCAAAGTCAGCGACCGAAATAGCATCGCCGTAGAAGTAATTACCGCCATCCAGTGTCTTTTCAAGATAGTCAAACAGGGGCGGCAATGTTTCATTCCACGTTTCCCGCGCCTTATCCAAATCGGACTCCTTACCGGCAAACAGCGGGAACAGGATCGGACGGAACAACCCCATGCCAAGCGGCATGGCAACCGACGTATCGGAAAATTCTTCGATGGCTGAGATACGGCCCATGTCATAGGCGGTTTTGCCATAAAGGCCCAAATCATGTTTTTGATTCAGGAACAGGGCAATCGCAGTTGAATCCGCAATTGTGCCCGCATTGCCTTCTTCGGCAATTGTCTTGTCACGCAATACCGGAATGCGTTTCATCGGGCTAATGTCCAAAAACCAATCCGGCATGCCGATAATGTTTACTTCTTCAAAGTCATATTCCAGACCAGCATGCCCCAATATACCTTCCGCCTTGCGGACGAAGGGAGACAAATGCATCCCATAAACGACGTAATCAGCCATGATAATTTTCCTTTTTCTTTAGACGCGTCACCTTATTTGGCGAAGCTCAATCCTTCAAATTTTTCCGCATCTCGCCATTGTTTGATGTGCGCGAAATAACCAGCGGGACCACCGGGATGACCCTGGCTTTGACGCATTGCCTTGGTCCAGCCCTTGCCTTCATTGTTGTAATAGCCGGGCGTACATTCAACGCCACCCAGAACACCGCTTTGACCGCCTGACCCTTTTTCATTCAGGATTAACTCAACCCAAGCGGATTCTGCTTCCGCGGTCGGCTCAATTTCAACATACCCCCCAGCCTCTGCATGGGACACGATCTGCGCAACAGTTTTGGCATGATCCATAATATTATGCGGGTAATTTGAAATCATATTCGCCGCCTGATTAGGCTGCACCATGAACAGGTTCGGGAAACCTTTAACATGTAGGCCATGCAATGACCGCATACCAACTGCCCAATAATCTG
>SPJK01016303.1_pt1 | contig 12723 bp, 11 predicted proteins | sample 3741771 | NCBI WGS metagenome assembly SPJK01 (sample SAMN10925997, study PRJNA522277) | cold seep metagenome | isolation source: Elba SIP-enriched marine methane seep metagenome, extraction at timepoint T2 | place: Italy: coast of Elba, Mediterranean Sea | reverse complement strand
TCCATATTGGCTTGAATCTTAAACACAAACCCCGAGAATTTTGTTTCATCAGGCAACACTTCGCGAGTGGCTGTTTTTCGCGTTTGTGGGGTAGGTGAGATGTCCACCACCGCATCTAATAAGCCTTGCACGCCAAAGTTATTAATGGCGGCACCAAAAAAAACGGGTGTTTGTTTACCTGATAAATAAGCGTCTTGATCAAATGCATTTGAAGCGCCACGAACCAGTTCAACTTCCATGCGTAAGTCCTCGGCTTGTTCTCCAATCAGTTCATCCAGACGCGGATTATCCAGGCCTTCAATGGTTTCTGAGGTGCCTTTTTCAGCTTTAGGGTCATAAAACGAGATAGTATCGTTGTACAGGTGATAAACGCCACGGAACAATTTACCTTGTCCTATCGGCCAGGTCATTGGCGCGCATTCCATTTTAAGTGTGGTTTCGATCTCATCTAACAATTCAATCGGCTCACGGCTTTCACGATCCAGTTTGTTGATAAAAGTCAGAATGGGTGTATCACGCATGCGGCAAACATTCAGCAGTTTAATCGTTTGTGCCTCAACACCATTCACCGAGTCAATCACCATTACTGCTGAATCAACAGCCGTTAACGTGCGATAGGTATCTTCAGAGAAATCATCATGGCCTGGTGTGTCCAGCAGGTTGATCATGTGCTTGCGATAGGGAAACTGCATGACAGAAGACGTGACCGAAATACCGCGTTGCTTTTCCAACTCCATCCAGTCAGAAGTGGCATGACGGTCTGCCTTGCGGCCACGTACCTCACCAGCCACCTGAATCGCACCACCAAACCAAAGCAGTTTTTCGGTTAAGGTTGTTTTACCAGCATCAGGGTGAGAGATGATAGCAAATGTTCTTCTCTTATTGATTTCATAGGTTAAATTGCTATCACTCATGTGTCTTGGTCCCGTTTTTACTCAAATTTTTTTAAAGTCAGTAAATGATGCTTGCGCAAAAAGACCGACATTCTACCTGAAACCAGAGTGATGTGCTTTTGGATCATCTGCGACAGGTGTTGGCGTAACGTTTGATCATGCTCTCGTCATGGTGGGCTTTGCCAGTAAATGGGATATTTGCAGCTAAATGTACATCGTTGATCTGCTGATCTAAATCATCGATGGTAATGCTATCAGTAATTTAAGTACAACGGACTAAAACGAATCAGTTTTGTGGGTGCTAATAAAGCCTTGAATGTATCCTAGAGATTAGCGTATTCTCTGGCCTTGGCAAACTTGGATAGGTGACAGCTGTCATTCGCCTGTCATGTTGCTATAATTAAAATAGCAATGGCTAAGCGGTCTGCGAATCTTCCTCTTTAAGCAAAATGAAAGAGTGGTCGGCCAGGTTACCCTCGTTTCTGTCGAGATAGTTAAGGGTCTCTAATGCTGAGTCAACGGGGATTTTTTCTTTAAATGGCGAAGTGAAGATGGCAATTTTACGATTAACAATGTGTAGCGCGTCATGGTTTGCAGAATCAATAACTTCACGTATCTTAAGGTAAATATTTTCACTAAAAGGTGTGTAAGGAAACAGTATCCAGACGTCTGAGCCGTTACGTGCGATCAGATCGGTTTTGCGAAAGATGCCTTGAAGTGCCTGTGTAACCTCTGCTAACTGTGAGGAAGCATCGGCAGCACCATAGGCATTACCAAGTTCATTCTCATTGCCATAAGCAATTTTTACCAGTGCAAAGTTAAATTGATCCGCATAGCGCTCTACTACGGCAAGCAGCCAGTCCAGGGTGCTTAAAAATACTTCGCGTCGTTCAATATCTTGCGTAATGGTCATGCGTTTATCTGTTGTATTGATAATTAATCGAAGTATACAAACTATCGTGCGTGTTTATTTGTTGGAATACTTCGTGATATTGGTGCTTGTTTATTGTATTTAACGGCATAGGGCTTAACGATGGTTTTGCGTGTTAAAAGAGAGAATAGCCAAATAAAACAAGGCATGTTTGTCATAAATAAATCATGTAGTTACTGGTGTAATGGCTGAATGTTTAGGTGTAAATATGCATTCGATTAAGGTTTTGTCATTTTTGTGCGTAATAATGAATGGATGTTAGCTAATACTGTAATGACTAAGAATGAGAATGAAAGCGGCTAGATGAAGATATTGTTGTTTGGAAAGGCAGGCCAGGTAGGGTGGGAGCTAGAACGTAGCCTGGCTGTGTTAGGTGAGGTCACTGTATTGGGTTCAAAAAGCCAGAATATGTGCGGTGACTTTAAAAACCTTACTGGTATTCGTCAGTCTATCCAGCAAATACGCCCTGATGTAATCGTTAATGCCGCTGCGCAAACCGCAGTCGATAAAATGGAAAGTGAGTCAGAGTTAGCTCACCTGGTGAATGCCCAAGCGCCAGCCGTGATTGCGGAAGAAGCTAAAAAGTTACAGGCGTTAATGGTGCATTACTCCACTGATTATGTCTTTGATGGTTCTGGTACGCAGCCATGGTTAGAGACCGATCAAACAAATCCACTCAGTGTCTATGGCAGTAGCAAGCTGGAAGCCGAAAAAGAAATTATTAAGTCGGGTTGCGACTATTTGATTTTTAGAACCAGCTGGGTGTATGCTGCTCGTGGTAGAAACTTTGCAAAGACAATGTACAGACTGGCAAAAGAGCAAGAGAGCTTGAATGTTATCGCCGATCAGATTGGTGCGCCAACAGGGGCAGAACTGATTGCGGATGTGACCGCACATGCTATTCCCGTTGCGCTGAAGGATAATACTGTGACTGGTATTTATCACTTGGTCGCCAGCGGGGAAGTATCCTGGCATGGGTATGCCAACTTTGTCTTGGATTATTGCCGTGAACGCGGTGTCGAATTTATGGCATCGCCCGAAGCCGTATTGCCTGTATCTACAGCAGAGTATCCAACGTCCGCTCCACGGCCATTAAATTCAAGACTAAGCACCTCAAAATTACAACAAACTTTTAACCTTAACTTACCAAACTGGCAGGATGGAGTAATCCATATGCTGGATGAATTTTTAGAGAGAAGAGCATGAAAAAACGTAAAGGCATTATTTTAGCTGGCGGTTCAGGCACGCGCTTGCATCCTGTCACGCGTGTGGTTTCCAAGCAGTTGCTACCAATCTATGATAAGCCCATGATTTACTATCCTGTGAGTACACTCATGATGGCTGATATTCAGGACATTCTGGTGATATCAACGCCGCAGGATACGCCGCGCTTTCAACAATTGTTAGGCGATGGCAGTGACTGGGGACTCAATATCGAATTTGCCGTACAACCAAGCCCTGATGGCTTGGCACAAGCATTTATTATTGGTAAAGATTTTGTCGGTAATGATGATAGTGCTTTGGTGTTGGGGGATAATATTTTTTATGGTCATGACTTGAGTGGCTTGTTAGCGAATGCGTCTAAAAAAGAAACAGGCGCTTCCGTGTTTGCTTATCATGTGCATGACCCTGAACGCTATGGTGTGGTGGACTTTGATGATGACGGAGTAGCAACGAGCTTGGAAGAAAAGCCAGCAGCGCCACAGAGTAACTATGCAGTGACGGGCTTGTATTTTTATGACAATCAAGTCATTGACATGGCAGAGAATTTGAAACCATCGCCGCGTGGTGAGTTAGAAATTACAGACATTAACCAGTTGTATTTAGACCAGAAACAATTGACGGTTGAAATCATGGGGCGCGGTTATGCCTGGTTAGATACTGGCACACATGAGAGTTTAATCGAGGCTGGAAACTTCATTCAAACCATTGAAAATCGTCAAGGATTAAAAGTGTGTTGCCCAGAAGAGATTGCTTATCGTAATGGTTATATCGACGCCGCTAAAGTAGAAGAGCTAGCCAAGCCGTTAATGAAAAACGGCTATGGTAAGTATTTAATGAGTATGTTAAGTGGAGGCGTTAAGTGAACATAACGCCAACCAATATCCCAGACGTAGTTGAAATTGAACCTAAAGTGTTTGGCGATGACCGCGGCTTCTCTTATGAAAGCTTTAACCAAAAGCAGTTTGAAGCGGCGATCGGCAAACATTATGACTTTGTACAGGATAATCACAGCCGTTCATCCAAAAACGTTTTACGCGGATTGCACTATCAAATACAACAACCACAGGGAAAGTTAGTACGTTGCACTGTGGGTGAAGTCTTTGATGTGGCTGTTGATATGCGTAAAAACTCCCCGACGTTTGGCCAGCATGCCAGTGCCATCTTGTCAGCGAAGAACAAAAAAATGTTTTGGATCCCGCCTGGTTTTGCGCATGGTTTTGTTACGCTTTCAGAGCATGCGGAGTTTTTGTATAAAACGACCGATTACTATGCACCTGAGTATGATCGCAGTCTGTTGTGGAATGACCCTGCAGTCGGAATTGAATGGCCATTTGAGGGCGAGGCGCAATTGTCTGCCAAAGATGAGGCCGGTAAATTATTCAAAGATGCGGATGTATACGAAGCTATTTAAACGCTAAATTCAGCTAACACAAACGCCTCGATTGATTCGGGGCGTTTTTCATTATGTCTTGGCCTAATGTCATAAGCTTCTAGAGAATTTACACAAATTCTGCGATAATGTGCCATTTTTTCAGTAGCGAAAGAGGGAGTGAGGTATGGCGCAGTTTGATCAAGTGAGTGTCAAGAAAAAAGCCAATGTCTATCATGAAGGCAAATGCGTGAGTCATACCGTATTGTTTGCCAATGGCACACGTTGTACTTTAGGTGTGATCATGCCTGGTAGCTACACATTTAATACTGAGTCGCCTGAGTTAATGGAAGTCAGTCTGGGGCAATGTGAAGTGAAGCTGGCTGGTGACAGCCACTGGGTGGCTTATGGCGCAGGGCAAAAGTTTACCGTGCCAGGTCATAGCAGCTTTGAAATCAATGTAACCGAAATGCTGGATTACGTTTGTCATTACGAATAATGTCCATGCAAATTAACGGAGCGCTGTATGCCATCATTTGATATTTCATCCGAGTTAAATAACGTTGCCTTGAGTAATGCCATTGATGTGGCGCATAAGCAGGTCGGTAATCGCTATGATTTTAAAGGTACCAGTGCTGCGATTGAGTTCAATGAGGCAGACAGTGTTATTACTGTAACAGGTGATAACGACTTTCAGCTCGATCAGGTTAAAGCGATTTTGTTACCAGCCATGGAGAAAAAAGAGCCAGACTCATCCAAACGCCTGGATCACCAAGCAATACAAAAGATCTCCGGTGATAAAGTCAAGCAGTCGTTACTGGTTAAGGCGGGTATCGATAAAGACTTGGCAAAAAAACTGGTTAAGCTGATTAAAGACTCCAAGCTCAAAGTGCAAGCCAGTATTCAGGGCGAAGCGGTGCGAGTGAATGGTGCTAAGCGTGATGTGTTACAAGAAGTGATTGCGCTGTGCAAAAAGAATGTTACCGATTATCCATTGCAGTTTGGTAACTTTAGAGATTAATACACACATTAAATAGATAAAGAACATGGCAAAAACGCTATACGATAAATTATTTGACAGCCATGTGGTGCGTGAAGAAAATGGCACTGCATTGTTGTATATTGACCGACATTTGGTGCATGAAGTGACCAGCCCGCAGGCTTTTGAAGGCTTGAAACTGGCCGGGCGTGAACTCTGGCGCAAGGACGCTGCGCTCGCTGTGCCTGATCATAATGTACCGACGACAGACCGTAGTACAGGGGTGGCTGGGATTGAAGATCCTGTTTCGCGGCTGCAAGTACAAACGCTTGATGCTAACTGTGATGCCTTTGGCGTGACGGAATTTAAAATGAATGACCAGCGTCAAGGTATTGTGCATGTGATTGGTCCAGAGCAAGGGGCAACTTTACCCGGTATGACAGTGGTTTGCGGGGATTCCCATACCAGTACGCATGGTGCGTTTGGTGCATTGGCCCATGGTATCGGCACATCAGAAGTTGAGCATGTGATGGCGACACAATGCCTGGTACAAAAGAAGTCCCAATCCATGTTGGTGATGGTCAATGGCACATTGGGTAAAGGTGTGACGGCTAAAGATGTCGCTTTGGCTATTATCGGCCATATTGGTACAGCTGGTGGTACTGGCTATGCTATTGAATTCTCTGGTAATGCGATTCGTGGCTTGAGTATGGAAGGGCGTATGACCCTGTGCAATATGGCCATTGAAGCGGGTGCACGTGCAGGCATGGTTGCCGTTGATGATAAAACAATTGACTACTTTAAAGACCGACCTTATGCGCCAAAAGGTGAGCATTGGGACGCTGCAGTTACCTATTGGGAAACCTTGCATACCGATGCGGGCGCCGAGTTTGACCAAGTCGTAACCTTGGATGCTGCCAGTATCGGCCCACAAGTAACCTGGGGTACTTCGCCAGAAATGGTGGTCGCCGTTGATGGCTCAGTGCCAAACCTTGCGCTAGCCAAAGACGATGTGCAACGTAGCGACTGGACCCGTGCTTATGCGTACATGGGTGTTGAGGCTGATACTCCGATCAAAGACATTCAAGTGGATAAAGTATTTATTGGTTCTTGTACTAACTCGCGAATTGAAGATTTACGCGCCGCAGCAACCGTTGCTAAGGGCAGAAAAGTGGCCGATAACGTTAAGCTTGCTTTGGTTGTGCCTGGTTCTGGTTTGGTCAAAGCGCAGGCAGAAATCGAAGGCCTGCATGAGATATTTATCGAAGCGGGTTTTGAGTGGCGTGAACCAGGTTGCTCGATGTGTTTAGCGATGAATGCTGACCGTTTAGAACCAGGGGAGCGTTGTGCATCAACCTCAAACCGTAACTTTGAAGGCAGGCAAGGGCAAGGTGGTCGCACACACTTAGTGAGTCCTGCGATGGCCGCCGCCGCCGCGGTCAATGGCCATTTTGTAGATGTGAGTGAGCTGTAAATCAAGGGGGAATAATATGAAAGCAACATTAGTAATCCTTGCGATGGCATTGTGTTTGAGTGCCTGCAATACTGTTAATGGTATTGGTAAAGATTTGGAAAGTGCAGGCAAAGCCGTGCAAAAAACCAGCGAAAAATAGAGTTTAATCATGAAAGCATTTACACAACACACAGGTTTGGTGGTGCCATTGGATCGCGCTAATGTCGATACTGATGCCATTATTCCGAAGCAGTTTTTAAAGTCGATTAAGCGCTCAGGCTTTGGCCCTAATGCGTTTGATGAGTGGCGTTATCTGGACCACGGTGAGCCTGGTATGAACCATAATCAGCGCCCGCTGAATCCAGACTTTGTCTTGAATAAGCCACGCTATTATGAGGCTAGTATCCTACTGACACGTCAAAACTTTGGCTGTGGTTCCAGTCGAGAGCATGCACCCTGGGCACTGGAAGATTATGGTTTTCGCGTCATTATCGCACCGTCTTATGCGGACATTTTCTTTAACAACTGTTTTAAAAATGGGTTGTTGCCAATTGTGTTGACAGAAGAGGAAGTGGAAGCGCTATTTCAAGCCGTACAAGCGGAAGAAGGCTTTCAGCTGACGGTTGACTTGGGTAAGCAACTGGTGATTGCACCCGATGGCACCGAGTACAGCTTTGAAGTCGACCCAGTGCGCAAGCATAACTTGTTCAATGGCCTGGATGACATTGGCTTAACGCTACAACATGTGGATGCCATAAAGGCATTTGAAGCAAAACACCGCGAGCAGCAACCCTGGTTGTTTAACGCAGCTAAATGAGAAAGTAATCAATGAAAATTGCAGTATTGCCAGGAGATGGTATTGGGCCTGAGATTGTTGCTCAGGCCGTTAAAGTATTAAGCGCCTTGAATCTTAATATTGAGATGCAAGAAGCACCCATTGGTGGCGCAGGCTATGAAGCCGCAGGTGATCCACTGCCAGAAGCAACACTGAATTTAGCAAAAGCTTCTGATGCCGTGCTGTTAGGTGCTGTGGGGGATTGGAAGTATGACAAATTAGACCGTGACTTGCGCCCAGAACGAGGCTTGTTGCGCATTCGTAAAGCGTTGAATTTATTCGGTAATTTAAGACCTGCAATTTTGTATCCAGAGCTGGCAAGTGCTTCTACATTAAAGCCTGAAGTCGTGTCCGGCTTGGATATTATGATTGTGCGCGAATTGACGGGTGATATTTATTTTGGCCAACCACGTGGTATCGAAACGCTGGAAAATGGTGAGCGTGAAGGCATTAATACCATGCGCTATACCGAGTCAGAAATTCGTCGTATTGGTAAGGTGGCGTTTGATATTGCCATGAAACGTAATAAAAAAGTTTGCTCAGTGGATAAAGCCAATGTGCTGGAGACCACTGAGTTATGGCGTCAAGTCATGATTGAACTGTCAAAAGACTACCCCGAGGTGGAGCTGTCACATATGTATGTGGACAACGCCGCGATGCAGCTGGTGTTGGCACCTAAGCAATTTGATGTGATGGTGACTGGTAATATTTTTGGCGATATTTTGTCAGACGAAGCGTCTATGCTTACTGGGTCAATTGGAATGCTGCCATCAGCTTCACTGGATGAGCATAACAAAGGTATGTATGAGCCTAGCCATGGCTCTGCGCCTGACATTGCAGGCAAAGACATTGCTAATCCGTTAGCCACCATTTTGTCAGCTTCGATGATGTTGCGTTACACCTTTAATGATGTGACAAATGCTGATCGTATTGATGCGGCAGTGAAAAAAGTACTGGCTGATGGTTTGCGCACAGCCGATATTTGGACAGAAGGTACGACAAAAGTTGGCTGCGCCCAAATGGGCGACGCTGTGGCGGCAGCACTGTAGGGCAGTAAAGAAAATAAAAGTTTGGGGAAAAACATGTTGAAAGTAGGATTTGTTGGTTGGCGTGGCATGGTGGGTTCTGTGCTAATGCAGCGTATGCAGGCAGAGAGTGATTTTGCTGAGATTGAACCACAGTTTTTTACCACTTCGCAGGTTGGTCAAGCGGCACCTGCTGTCGGCAAAGATTCGCCAGTGTTGCAGGATGCCAATGATATCGACGCACTCAAGGCCATGGATGTGATTGTATCCTGTCAGGGTGGAGACTATACAAGCAAGGTTTTTAAACCACTCCGTAATGACGGCTGGCAAGGACATTGGGTCGATGCCGCGTCAACACTGCGTATGGTTGATAATTCGATTATCGTCTTAGACCCTGTGAATCTGGATGTCATCAAGCAGGCGTACGCGGATGGTAACAATAACTGGGTGGGCGGTAACTGTACGGTGTCATTGATGTTGATGGCGCTGGCAGGTTTGTTTAAAGCTGACATGATTGAGTGGGTTACCTCGATGACATATCAGGCGGCATCTGGTGCAGGCGCGCAGAATATGCGTGAATTGATTGGTCAAATGGGGGCGATTCATGGGGCGGTTGAGCCATTGTTGCAAGACCCTGCTTCAGCTATTCTTGCCATTGACCAGCAGGTGGCGGACACCATGCGCGCAGAGGCTTTTCCAACAGATCAGTTCGGTGTGCCACTGGCAGGCAGCCTGATTGCCTGGATTGACAAAGACCTGCAAAACGGACAAAGCAAAGAAGAGTGGAAGGGCGGCGTCGAAACCAATAAAATCCTTGGCCGTCAGGATAACCCTATCGTGATTGATGGTTTATGTGTTCGTGTCGGTGCAATGCGCTGTCACTCGCAAGCTTTAACCATTAAGCTTAAACAGGATGTACCATTGGATGAAATCAATCAACGGCTTGATGAAGCCAATGCATGGTCAAGCCTGATCCCCAATACACGTGATGACAGTATTATGGCGCTATCACCCGCGCAAATCACTGGAACGTTAGCAACGCCTGTTGGACGCGTGCGCAAAATGGAGATGGGTAGTCAATATTTATCTGCGTTTACCGTTGGCGACCAATTGTTGTGGGGCGCAGCAGAGCCGCTAAGGCGTATGTTACGTATTCTTGTTGAGGAGTCTGCTTAAGCTGTTTTGGTGCTTCAAACAATAGCCCGATTGTCGCGAAAAGGTAAAGTGTATTCTGAGCTTGCATCGCTAACTAATTGATGTTATTTTTCTATTTATTAAAGAATTAGGGTTATATTGTGCGAACGCTTACGGTTAAAAAAATAACACTCGCAGTTGTGCTGAGTTCTATGACATTGGTTGCGAATGCAGCTGGTCTGGGACGGCTGAATGTGCTTTCCAATTTGGGCGAGCCTTTTCGAGCTGAAATCGAGTTGATTTCAACCACAACAGACGAGTTGGAAACGCTCACTGCGGTGATCGCTTCTGATGAGGCCTATCGCGCACAAGGTATCTCACGCTTAAGTATTCATAATGATATTCAAGTAGCTTTATCAAAATCAGGTAAACCTAAGCTGGTTTTAAACTCAACCAAAGCAGTCAGTGATCCTTATCTTGATATGCTGATCCAGTTAGACTGGGCGTCGGGCCGGCTGCAGCGAGAGTACACTATCTTGCTGGATCCGCCAGAGTATCAGTCTGCGGCTGCATCCGTTCCTGAAACGCCAGTCCAACCACAGGCTGCTCTGCCAATGCCAGACCCAATCGCAAATGCCCCGCTGGATAGTGCTGAAATTATGCAGCCTGATAGTTTGCCATTAGCACCTGTGGCACAAGAGGCGCCAGCCGTAAAACCAGTGCCGACTATTAAACCACTGGAAACACAGCAACTGCCTACCGTTGGCGTCAAATCAGAAGCGGAGATTCAAGCTGAAATTAACCGTATCGAGATGGAAGCTAAATCACGTTATGGTGCCGAAGCTAATGCACTGCCACCTGCGAACGAGTCTTTCGTAGCGCCTGTGCCGACGCGTAAACCTGTTATGGCAGCGCCAGCATCTAAGCATCACACTGTTTCGGGCGACAACTTAAGCAAAATTGCAAGGCGCCTAAAAGTCTCTGGTGTTAGTTTGAATCAAATGTTAGTTGGTTTGTATGAATACAACAAAGACGCCTTTGTGAATGGCAATATGAATCGCTTGAAAGTTGGCAAGGTCATTAAGTTGCCGACTAAAGAAGAGTTGTTATCAGTGACCCGTTCGCAAGCTAATCAGACAGTAGTTGTGCATACTGAAAACTGGCAAAGCTATCGTCAGGCGGTTGCTGGTAATGCCTCACCGTCGGTTAGTGTGGTTGACGACAAGCAGTCTGAGTCAGGCGATATTACAGCCTTTGAGCCTGAAAAGCCTATTAAGGCGAAAGAGACAAAAGATGTTGTTAAGCTGTCTAAGTCTGATGATGCAGACGCAACGGCAGATTCTGGTATCAGTGTAACTGACAAGAAAAAAGAAGACGATATTGCCAAAGATAAGGCTTTAAAAGAGGCGGAAGATCGTACGGCAGCAGTTGAAAAGCAGATCGAAGATATGCAGAAACTGTTGAAAATGAAAAATGACGAAATGGCAGAACTAGAGCAAAAAGCCGCTGCCAATAATGCTGAAAAAGAAACTGAAACGAGTGGTGGATTAGTTGACTTGGCTGAGCCGGAGCCATCAACGGCTACAACGCCGCCAGAAATGCCTGAACAGGAAAAACCTGTAGTAGAAACACCTAAAGCCAAGCCAGAAGCACCAAAAGCAATGCCTGTCGCTGAGGAGCCTACGATTTGGGAGAAGATTACCGATGTTGTAAATTTACCGATTTTAGGTGGTTTGGGTGCTATTCTACTGTTACTGTTCGGCTTGTTGTTCTTCCGTAATAAACGTAAAAAAGACCTTGAGAACTTTGAGCGCGGCATTTTAACTTCTGGCGGTTTGCGTGCGAATACCGTGTTTGGCAATACCACTGGTGATACTAGTGCTACTGACACATCATTCTTGACTGACTTTGCACAAACGACGGATGGTGCGGTCATGGATGCGAATGAAGTAGATCCAATTGCTGAAGCAGAAGTTTATATGGCTTATGGGCGTGAGGCGCAGGCAGAAGAGATTTTAAAAGAAGCAATCAAAAAAGAACCTAATCGCCATGAGTTGCATCTTAAATTGCTCGAGATATATCAAGACCGTAAGGACAATGCAGCATTTGAGACGCTGGCCAGTGAATTGTATACCACACTAGGTGATGAGGATCCAACATGGCAGAAAATTGCAGAAATGGGCCGTACGCTGGAACCATCGAATCCACTATATACACAGGAAGATTTGCCTGAGACGCAAACAGTCATGGAGACAGTGGCAGACAATGTAGATGCTACTACAGATGCAGGAATAGAAGCCTTAGAAAGTAGCGCTGAGCAATTAAGTGACGTGGCAGGCGAAATCAAGGATGAAGTTGTAGATGGTGCAAGCGCAGTTGCAGGTAAGGCGAAAAGTGCTGGCAGTGCCGCAGTCGCTAAGGCGGCTGGTGTAGCAGGCTTGGCAGGGGCTGCAGTATCTGCGACTGGTTCTCGTGTTGAAAGTATCGTTAGACATGACCCAAAACCGGAAGCTGAAGAAGTGCCTGAATTAGATTTTCCAGCTGATAAAGCGATAGACGAAGCCTCTATGAGTGCTGAAGATATCTCAGAAATTGACATGTCAGTGCCTGAGGCGACTGGCGCAGAAGTTGATGATCCACAATTACAAGACTTTGATCTCTCTGGGATAAGTCTTGAGATTGAAGAGGATACCAAACAAGCTGTTGAATCAGTCGATGATACGGATATTGATTTGGATGTGCCTGAAATTACACTGGGTGGAATTGATGAGATGCCGAGTGAAGAGATTCTATCTTCTGGGGATGAGGAGAAGATAGAGGATAATGAGGTTGAGATTAAACTGAATCTGGTTTCTGCTTATATCGACATGGATGATAAAG
>SPJK01066909.1_pt1 | contig 12732 bp, 12 predicted proteins | sample 3741771 | NCBI WGS metagenome assembly SPJK01 (sample SAMN10925997, study PRJNA522277) | cold seep metagenome | isolation source: Elba SIP-enriched marine methane seep metagenome, extraction at timepoint T2 | place: Italy: coast of Elba, Mediterranean Sea | reverse complement strand
GGAAGAGTAGGCTGCTGGAAGATTCCTGCTCCCGCGCCAGTCTCACCACGAGCAGCTAGACGACGTCTAACAATCTCAGCGTCTCCCATACCCTGCTCACGCAGCTCGGAAGCGTTGAAGGTGTCGCCCATAGGCACAGCCTGGGCTGAAGCCGACTGGAGAACGCGGTCTCTGTCAGATACTACTCCAGCTCCCTCAGCACCAGGAGCGCTCATACGGCGCAGAACCTCTTCCCGGTCTGTTGCGCCAGGGATACGAGGCACGCCTGTAGGCGCAGGACGGCCCAGAGGAGCCCGTGTAGGCTGTACAGCGGTCTGTCCACTACCAACTCCAGGACCATGACTAAGGGCCTGTGAGGGGTGCTCTAGGACCTGAGGAGCCGTGTATGGGTTAGGAGGAGTACCGCCTGTGATGAAGCTAGGGCGTGGAAAGGCCTCGCCCAGAGTTTGTCTGGTTGCATCAATGGGAGCTGCTAGACCAGCAGGAACACTACCAGGGCTTTCCGACAGACCAGCCTGAGCACCACCAACCCCCTTCTTCGCCGCATCAGTCAGAGCACCAACCGCCGGCTTAGCTGCCTGAGCCCCAGGGACGAGCTGAGCACCAATTCCTGCGGCAGAGTTTAGAAGAGACCCAGCCAGACGTGCTCCCCGCCCTTCATCAGCAAGGCGAGCCGCCTCCTCCCGACCAGCAAGCTGTGACGCAAGAGCGGTTCTAGCATCCTGTGCCGCGAAGTTGGCTGAGTTTGCAGCCGCAACAGGGTTGATAGCACCGCGGTTAGCTGCCTGGTTTACACCCATTCTAACTGAGCGGTCTACACGGTCCATAGCGCCCTGGTTAGCAGCCTGCACAGCCCTAAGCTGCGACGGCATAATTAGGTCAAGAAACGATGCCATTATTGTTTTGCCCCCTCCTGCAGCTTTATGAGGCCAGTCTTAGCTGCCACCCGTAGCTCTAGGTTCGTTAAAGTCCAAAGTAGTGTGTTAACCTGAGATTGTCCAGAGGCCTCAGTACCCTCTATAATAGTGATACGGATAGCATCAGTCTTTTGTCTGGTGCACCTGACCACAAACTGCATTAGTTTCTCGAAGGCATCAAAGCTAGACGCATTAAACGTCATGGTGTCTATGTCGGTATCGACGTAATCGTAAGCGATTTTAATGATGATTTGTCCAAGAGCTCCAGCGTTGTCTCTATTTAGTAGAGCCCCAACCCGACGAAATCTCTTGTACATCATTGGGTCAGCTACAGATAGCCAAGGCGATTGAATCTGAGCCAGGTAGTATACACCATCGGAATCCGTTGTAGCCGTTGATGACGGCTGAGCTAGAACACCCTGGTCTGTTAAACGAGTAACTTCACCGCCGAAATAGTCCGCAGCAAGTGTCTGAATGCTTTGTGCTGCCCAAGCTAGTAGGTCAACGTCGAATGTGTACGAGTTCGAGCCTTCGAAGAAGACCCATACTTCTCGAGCCTCTTCGTCGTATACGACAGTATCAATGTTCGTAGGCGTAATCTGGTCGATTATCTTGGCGCCAATGTCAATAAGCTGACCTTGTCGGAACAGCTTAGGACCGTCGCTCGCCATGTACATTACGCCCCAGTCACCCCACACCGTGCCACGATGAGTAATAGCCCCACTACCACGATGCAGCAGCCCAAACTCAGGGAATCCTCCAGTGCCTAGGGATGTTGGTCCACCCGACCCTACAAATAGCTCCCACAGACCGTTCTCACAGAGAAGGATTAGGTGGTCATCAAGAGCGGCGAGCGAACGAATCTCCCCAGCCTCGGCCGGGGCACTAATCATAAGCTCAGCAGCAAACTCTGGCGCTGTGTAGTTGCCTAGAGGCTTGCTCACCCAAAGCTCAGTAGGCTGTTCCGAAGCTACAGCAAAGACGTAGTCACCAGCCTTAGCAACAATGTTCGACGCAGGCACCTGTGCAGGAAGAGCCTCAGTTAGATACGGGTACGGTGTAGGGTTATCGACTTGAGCTGGCTCAATAATAGAGCCGAAGTCGGCAATCCACTGAGTACCGTCCCATACGATAGGAGACCTATTCGTAAGGATGAGGCTTGTGTTGGCTGTGCCTCCAGTTGCGTAGTCTTCTGCAGCCCAGAACTCAGCCGTTAGAAGACCAGCCTCAGCCAAATGCTCAATCTCTGAAGGGAACCCTTGGAAAGTAATACCATCACCAGCATTAACAGGCGAGCCTGTAGCATTCTGTCTTGTCGCTGTGTTAGAGCCCTTAAACCTGTGCCTAACGTTATTCTTGTCAACGTAGGTAATAGTAACAGCCCACTGGTATTCCGAGTTTGCAGCGATACTAAACGCAATCGGGTTCGTAGGGTCGTTTGGCCAGTTCGTGGCGGTAACTACTGTTACACTCTCTGGCTGTCTAGAGAACAGCGGGCACGTCTGCTCCCCGTCAAAGGTGTACAGAGCCCCACTAGCGATAATTGCTGAGTCGTAGTGCGTAATGTAGCTGTACTGAGGGTCTATGAAGTCGACCTCGTTCACCACAACTGTGTTGACATCGCCAAGGGCCCCAATACCAGTTGATAGGTCTCGAGTATTAGTCGCAGCCCACCCGTTAGCCCTGTTTCTAGGAAGGAATCCAGACGTAACGATATGGTCAGCCTTGAGCAATGCTCCTGCGGATGTTCTAGCGGTCTGCTTAATCACACCCAGCTTCCCGTTGGTCTGACCTCTCCAGTAGAAGTTAATCTTGTATCTATCTGTGTGACGTGAGCCGTGCATAGGCGCGATTGTAACGGGAATGTCATTTCCGCTCGCGTCCGTACCAATGACCTCGATACCCTTCCCGTAGTACCCGAAAATCTCAGTCGTTGACGTAAAGACATACTCTGAAAAGTAGAAGCTGTCGTTAGAGGTCCCTCTGCGCTGGGGTCTAGCATGCAGCTTACCAATACTAAACTGAGAGCCAAATGACGGCGTTCCAGGTCCGCTACCAGTGATAGAAATAACCCGGTCAGTAAGAGAGATGTCCGAGTTCCCATCAATCCAGAACACCGGCCATCTAGCGTCTGCAGTGTTGTCAGAAACTGGAGGAGTACCGGGGTGCGCCACCGTTCCCGCCCCAGACCTGGCCTGGTTGTTGTAGTAGAGAGTGCCCGTCTCCTCGGAGTAGACCATAACTGTATCGGAAGCTGAGTCGTAGTACGTAGCCATTGAGTTAGGCGTCGCACCAGGCCCAGCTATAACAGTAGCCGTGTGTGTTCCAGTGTTCTGGATGTCGCCCATGATTAAGCTGGGCGTAGCGTCATAGTACGAGATGTACACGCGTCCATTGTTGTCATAGTCAGACCACGTGTCATAGAGGATGTAGTATCCTCCGCTAGTAGTATTCTGGTAAGGGGTCACATTGGCAAGACCGTTGTACGCTGTAGGCGAGAGCCCCGCCGCAGTGATGTAAACCGCGTTAAGCACAAGCTGAGTAGCGCCTAGCCAGTAAGCTGAACCGCTAGCCGTCTGGTCCTCTAAACCAAGGAACATGAACGCGGGAGCAGAGGATACTTGCATAGCCTCTACTCTGGGACAGATTCCAATCTTGTCAGACTTGTAAGGACCCCAAATCACGTTCCAGTTGGAATCCATGATGGCGCACCAGGCCTCAGCAGACTCATAGTTGTTGTTAGTCATCGCTGTGACATCGCGGTGTACCTGAGCAACAACGGCGGTGTAGCCTCCAGCGTGGGCTACCTCTGTGCTTAGAACAATACCGTTTACGGGAAAGACCGGATGAGACTTAATCTCACAGGGCACAGGCGCTACACCCATAGAAGAGGTAACGCCTCCCTTGTACAGCTTGTTACGGTTATCAGAGAACACAGCAAGCGTGTCCTTACTCTTAACCATAATGTTACTGTTAGCTGACAGACCTAAGCTCCCACCAGACATAAGAGACCAGCCACTACGCTTAGCGACAGCCCCTCTCTTGGTGTACTTAACGTTCAGAGCATTACGAAGGTACGGAGGAGTTAGCTTGAACTCTTCAGTTTCTCTGTCTATACCCTGCCCCAGAGGAACGGGAATTCTGCGGTCCTTTAGCGCCATTATGGAAGCTCAACAATAGGAACAGCTCCTGCCCCGGAGCTAATGTGGTACGCTAGTCTGTCGTGTGCTTCAGCTTGCGTTGTCGGAGGAGTACCATCCCAGTCTCCCGCGCGAGCTGGGGCGTAGTTGATGGTAGTATTAGGGATGTCGTCACGCAGCCGCCCAACAGAGCGTTCGATGTCGGACATTCCCTTACGGTCTCTACCAGCTCTTCGGGGAAGGAACCTATTACTCATGCCGTCTCCCAAGGCAGAAGGTCGTCGCCGAAGATAGTGTTAGCGCTCACGTCGCGGATAGCGTCCCCTTCGCCGTAGTTCATAGTCTTGGCGTGGTGGCGGATTCTCTCCTGAAGACGAGCTAGCCGTACCATCAGGTGCTTAGTGTCTGACTCTTCCTTCTCGAGGCACTTCATCGCCGCGTCAACAATGACGTACTCCTCCCAGCCTGTGAAGCCTAGGAAGTTAGTGAAGCCTCCAGAAGACCAGTCACTCGGGTATGGGATGTACAGAACACGGAAGGTATGTACGCCTTGCGGAGCTGGCTCAAACTGAATCTTCGCGTCAGCTCCCATAGTAGGCTGCCAGAGCACCTTATAGTAAACGGAGTTCTCGCTGGTCCATCCAGATAGGTCTTCCAGGCGAGAGCCTTGCCAATGAGAGAACCGTCTAAGCCTGCGCCACTTGCCATTGAACTGTACCTCCACACCAAGGACCTTGTAAACATTAGCGTTAGCCATGTCTATGTCATTAGTATAAATCTGGTAGGTATCTGTGCCGGCCGCAGTGCTCTGCCCTTGCGTAGCAGTGAGCATCCAGTCCCCGCCACCCTCTTCAAGCATCAGGTCGATTAGTTCGCCCAATGAGGCTTCAACGTATTCCTCGATTTCCGCGTCCGTAACGAACGTGGTATTTTCCATGTCCGCTCTACGTCGAACACGTGTAACCATAGTAGCTAGATTTACTGTGCCTGGCATTTGGAGTCCTTCTCACTAGTGTCAAAAGAAGAGCCCTGCTCCTTTTTAGGGGAAACAGGGCCCAACTTCGCTCGTCTGCGAGATTTTCTCTCCAAAGGCGCCAGGATGCAGCGCCTAAGGAGGTCAAGCATCAGTCAGCGCTCTCCTTCAGCCGCACGTGAATCCGTACAAAGCTACCAGAGGTTGGGTCGGCTGCTGCCGGAGTGGCTAGCAGGTCCCAGGTCTCGAACGTGATAGTACGGCTTGACTCCGATACCCCCGTTAGAGGACATACGATGTGCTTAGTGCCATCTTCGCACGTAACAACTACGTCGTAGATGTTGAGAGTCCCAGTACCAGGGAGCTGAACCGTGAAATCACCTGCGCCATTACGCGTCCAGTCTGACGTCGCGAAGCCAACGCCCTTTACCGCCGACACAGTTCCCGTAGCACCCAGAGTGAAAACACACTGGAGGTCAACGAACCGAGCACCAAGTACTCCCTCGTGTGGGTTAAGCTGTCTTTGTAGAGGCATTAGTCAGTCTCCTCAGCTAGGAAGGGTGATTACGGCGTTGTAGCCAGGCGCACGGCAACCGAACTGCGCGTAGTAACCTACACGAACCTCGACACCGTCTGCAGCGCTACGACGAAGGTAACGACCCGCTCCGTCCCCGTAAGTAAGAATACGAGGAGCCTGGTTCAGGCTGTAAAGCTTAACGGTGTCCCGCTGAAGCATGTACGCCTTACCCATCGGAATGTTGTGGTCAGCCGCTACTCTCATGTCTCCACGAGAAGTAGTCAGGGTGATAGCCTTGAAGCCAATCTTCCCGTTAGAAGACTTAACGATGTCGTGACGAACACGCCCCGTTAGCTCCTTGTCGAGCTTGACCCACTCTTCAGGGTTCATCCATACTGTGTCAGGTCGCCCACCCTCACGGTGTACACGAGCCGCGCAGCTCTTCAGACCTTCCTCGATTGTCATGCTAGACCCGTCGTAACGAATACCACCAAGACGAGTCACGTCTGAAGTACGGTCAACGCCAAAGAAGGCAGTCGAAGTAGGAGCAGTCTCCGGGAACCAAGCCGCTAGGCCTGAAACCTTGCTGCCAGTTGAGGCCCCGTCCTGCGCATCGCCCTGAACGTATAGGAAGTCTGCTGCGGCCCAAGGACCACCAGTTAGACCAGATACGTCAGGAGAAACTGTCAGAACACCGGTGTCACGGTTAATATCCGTGATTTCCGTGTAGGACGTAAGAGAACGAACCGAGCCGCCGTCGGTTGTCGAAGCAATCAGACGCATACCAACTTCGAAGTTTACAACGTCAGATGTTTCCGACAGAGTAATAGACGTAGTAGGTGAAGAGTTTGAAATAGCCCCGATAGAACCAGAACCTGAGCGCGGCAGAGCCGACGCTAGAGAACGAGTAGCGGCACGAATAGCGCCATTAACTTCGGTTACGGTAGCCTGAAGGAACGCGTTGCGGTCCCCCATCGATGCTTCCATAGCCTCGTTGTCGATGTGAGCGATAGCGTAGTCCTTCACGCGGGTAAGCACGAAGTCCTCGAAGCTAGACGGGCTAGCGTTGTCCTGAGCGGTTGTGAAGCCGACAGAACGACCCTTAATTACGCCATACTGGACAGGTAGCGGAAGGTTCTTCCCGCCGAACTTGGTGTACTTAGGAAGCCAAGCCAGGAAGGGCTCGTCCTTGTAGACCATGTTCTCTACGCGCATCGGAACGTAGTGCTGCTTGAGCACCGCGTCCATGCTTGTTACTGTAGCAGAAGCCATTTAGAAAATCCTAGTCATCAAACTGTAGCAACGGCGCGAGACGTTCAATCATCTCTTCATCCGTAGCTGTTTCAGGGTTGAAAGTATCATTAACTACCGCAGTACGTTCTAGGCCAACCTTGTTGGTCAGAGTCGTAGGCGTCACTTCCGCCGCTGCCGTTCCCGATGACTTAGTTTCGGTAGATGTTGTGTACTTAGAACGAAGTGTTTCGTTACCAAGCACCGCACCAATTAGAGAAGCTAGACCTTCTTCCACTGCCGCCGCAGCTTCCTCATTACTTAGGACTTGTCCAGTTCTAGAATAGTGGGTTTGTACGGCGTCATACACAAGCTCGTGCGCGCCGGTAGCTGCAATGTGCGGGAATTGCTCCGCCGCAGTATACGAGTAATTAATCACGGAATCCTTGAACGCTGCTGCCTGACGGTCTTGGTCACGCTGCTGCATTTCCTGGATGCGAGCCTCAAACTGCTCACGTGTCTCCTGAATCTCGCGCTTCAGCCGGTCAGCCTGGTTAGCGCCTTCTCCGGCTAGGTAGTCCTGGGTCACCTCGGTGTAGTCCAGACCTAGAGCTTCCATGGCCCCCAGCCTATCGCCCTTCTGACGCAGCTCTGCGGCCTGTCGGAAAGGCTCGAACTGACGCTGCTGCTCTTCTAGCTCACGCTCTCGCTTAGCGAGTACACGGTTCCGCTCTTCGAACTCGAGAAGGGCACGTGAGAGGCGCACATCCTCCTGAGAGGCCTCAGGGGGCGTCTGAGCGGGTTCCGGCGTCTCCTGGGGGGTAACCTCGGGTGTGGCCTCCACGGGCTCTGAGGGCGCCTCAGGGGCCTTGGCGGGCTCTTCTGCCACTAGGGTCTCTAGAGTCGCATCATCGAAGAGAGTATCCGACGAAGGCGGTAGGTCGAGGTCTGGGTTAAGTAGGGCTAGCTGGGCCGGTGTAAGCCCAGTATCGGTCGAATCTGCTGACATGTTTAAACTGCTCCATCACTAGGTGTAACAGCAGTGGGTGCTTGTCCTGTTGGACCGTTAGGAGGTGGAGCCCCCGCTGCAGGAGGCTCAGCTAGGGCCTGCTGTTCCGCCATAGCTGCCTTCTGCATAATGTGAACCTGTGACATCCAGCGTCGGAGCAGGTTAAGGTGCTCTTCGGGGATATCTTCATACTGCACAACCCGGTTGTACTCCGCTTGGGCCATCTTGAGGGCCAGCACGAGGTCGATGTAAGGCTCAGGAGCCTCGTAAAGACCTTCGTCAGAGATTCCTTCCAGGATGCGCTTAATGTTATCGGAGGCAGCCTCGTCTAGAGCAAGGTCTGACTCGAAGTCGGAGAAGCCTAGTAGGCGCTGCGCCTTCTCGCGGCTTTCAATGATGCCTCCCTCGGTCATTTGCTGTACAAACTGCAGACGACCAGCCGGAGTAGTAGGTAGGCTAGAGCTAGGCTCCACACGCAGCACGAAGCTATCGCGGTCCATATCAATCTCAGCCCAATCAACACGACGAATCGTGTACTTGTCAGCCTTGAGAACAAACTTCCCGCCTATACTCTTGGCTAGAGTCACCATGTGGTCAGCAATACGGAGGTGCATACGCTCCCAACCACGAGCAACTGTAGCGAAACGCTCCGACTCGATGTCGTGGAAGGTGTTAAGGGCTACGCCAGATAGCTCAGGGAGCTGCCCCCGCCCTGCCCCGATAAGACTAACTCCGGCAATCTCGAAAGCCTTGAGGTACAGCCAGTTCAGGTGCTGAAACATCTCGGGGTGGACAGCGTTAGGTACCTCGAATAGAGGCTTCTGCCCACGGTAAGGAACGACCATACCAATCTTGTTGTTCAGGAAGGCCTTTAGGACTTTCGAACCTTCCTCAACGAATACACGGGGTACGGATACCAGGTGCATGGCTGCCTGAATCTTCTGGAGCAGCCTATTAATTTCAACCTGAATACCAGTAAGTTCTTCTGCCAGTCCCACGCCCCAAAAACCGCGGGGGCGCCGAGTCCAGCGTAGGAATACGAAGGGTAGGTCGGCCTTCCACTTTTCCCGCAGTAGGGTAGCATTGTCGATGACGATAAGGTGTGTACCATCAGCGGCCCCAGGCTTAGAGGGACGACGCCAAGCCTCCACACACATAATCTGGTCGGCCTGGTCATCGAAGCCATACTCCTCAGCGTGGTCTAGCTGTCTACCAGACTGTCGAATTTCGGCCTCGTGCTTCGGGAATAGGCGGACGAGCGTATCTCGGTCGATAAGCTTCCTATGCACAACCATTTCCGGGTCGCGCTCTAGACCATCCATCTCATCTACGAAGATTTCGCCAGGGTAAATACGGTCAGCCTTAATCTCACCGTCCTTGGCGTATAGCTTCATGACCCCCGTGCCCATGATTGCCGCGTCTAGGAAGACGTCAGTGGCTACCTCCGGCACGTCCGAGACGTAGAACTGCGCCTCGAAGAACTGCTTGAGGAACTTTGCCTTACGCTGCATGCTCCAGTTACCACCCGTGGTTTCGGGAAGGGGCATGGGCGAATTCTTAGTGATTTTAGCTGTAACGGTATCGCACGCGGCCTTAACCACGTTCAGTCGGATACGGTCCTCTCCAGAGAAGCCGGTGCCGTACTTGGTGATACCTGAAGCCGTGATAGGCAGGTTGCCGTACATACGTACGTGGCGATTTAGGAGCTCGAGCCTCCCTGCATCGTCCTGCTTGACCTTGTTATAGAAGGCCAGAAGCCGCTCTCGGGCTTGGAACTCGTTGTCGGCCTGCCACCAATCGACGGCTTCCTTATTCCCGGGTATATCCATTAGCTACTTCCAAATAGGTCTTCGTCGTTGAAGCCCTCGCTGGCTGGCTTCCCGGCTGCATCGATAAGTGCTGGTCCTTCTAGCTCATCCACGAGTTTCTTCTGGTCCTCAAATAAATTAGGGGCCCACTGTTGGGTCGGGGCGTCTCGAAATGCTACCTTTAGGCCGTTGTACTCGAAGTACATCACGTCCAAACGTTTCATCTCTGATACAAGTTCCACAATGTCGTCACTGGTCATCGTTGGAGTGCATTTGTCGCTTGACACCGTCCGAATGATGACTACACTGGTGTCAGGTCGGTTGAACAAGGCGTTTCAGCGACCTGGTCGGGGGCTCCACCCGGGGCAGGTGGAAGCTCTCGGCTTTGGCTGGGTAGGCAAACGGCAAAGCCAAGCGCCTTAGAAGCGTAAGTTTGTGAGTTCGACTCTCACCCCGGCTACTTTGAGAGACTATCGCCGCTGGCGCGGCTAACCGGCTGTAACCCGGGACTCTTCGGAGGCAGTTCGATTCTGTAGTTTCTCATGTTGACAACTGAATATGGTTGATATATGTTCGCTCTGGTGTATGAGGGCACGGCGTGGCTAAGGCTGGGCAGGACCGGTGTTCGATTCCCGGGAGCGGACCTTTGGGGCTTTAGCTTAACTGGGAAAGCTGCACATTTGCACCGTGCAAGATGAGGGTTCAACTCCCTTGGGCTCCATACGGAATCTTAGTGTTGGGGAGCACTCCTGGCTTTTAACCAGGTTCGAGAGGGTTCGACTCCTTCAGATTCCATAGGCCTGACTTCGTGGCGGCGAAGCTGTTTTGTACTCAGCGGGTGTGGGTTCGATTCCTGCGTTAGGCAGCGGCGTTGGGGAGGAGGAAGCTCCCTGTAAATGGCCCTGATACCGGGCACGACGCCTTTGAAGGACCATGGCAGAATGGTGATGCAGCAGGCTCTTACCCTGTCGGCGAAGGTTCGATTCCTTCTGGTTCTATTTGGGTTCTTGGCATGTCTGGGTATTGCGGCGAGCTGTTAACTCGTGGTAGGTAGGTTCGATTCCTACAGGGCCCTCTAAGCTGCTTTCGTCTAAATGGAGTAGGATGCCGGGCTTTCAACTCGGAAAATATGGGTTCGAGCCCCATAGGCAGCGTTCGGAAGATAAACTAGCAAGGAGCTAGACTCGGTTGCTAACCGATGGGGTCGGGACACCGGCTGGGATTCGAGTTCTCTATCTTCCTCTTAGGTAGTAGTCCGGCATGGACGAGGACACCGGTTTGAACCCGGCTGACGTTAACGCGTTCGGGAGTTCGATTCTCTCTGCTACCGTCCATCGAGTCCAGGGTGACAACTCGGGTTCTGATTCCGATGAAGTAGGTTCGATTCCTACCGGTGGTGCTTTTCGGGCGTGGGTCCGTTGTGTTATGGACGCCTCACTGTCTATGAGGAACGAAACGGGTTCGATTCCCGTACGCCTGGTCGCTGGCGGGTGCTGGTCAAACTCGAGTTGGACAGTTCTGGAGCAGAGGGTTCGAATCCTTCCCCGCCTATTATGCTGAGTAAGCTCCAATGGATGGAGAGGCGACTGTGACTCGCTATTAGCAGGTTCGATTCCTGTTGCTCAGATAAGGTCCCTTAGCCCAAAGGCAGAGGCAAGCGGTTTAAACCCGCGACAGTGTAGGTTCGAGTCCTACAGGGACTATACTGCGGTGTATGTGGGTTCGAATCCCACCGACGTAAGGCCTGTATACAGGGTGTCGTAGGCGAAATGGGTTAGCCGCCGCTCTTTAAGGTTAAGTAGCTCAGTGGTAGAGCGGGATGTTGAAGCCATCCGCGTAGTAGGTTCGATTCCTACCTTGACCATACCGTACATGCAGGGCGGGTTGCCCGGAGGATGCTGATAACGTCTTTGTGCAAAGTTCGAGTCTTTGATGTACGATAAGGTCCTAAGTGGACTGGTTGTCCTAAGCCGTCTTATATGCGGTGTCGAGTCAGGTTCAATTCCTGATAGGACTATTCTCGGAGTGTAGCCCCGTAATCTGGTAGCGGCCCCGTCTTGGACACGGGCGGCAATATGCCCTTGGGAGTTCAAATCTCTCCTCTCCGACTTTGCGTGGTAGGTGTTGTTCGGTGGCATCCCTGGTTTCCACCCAGTGGGGCGCGGGTTCGAATCCTGCACTACGCATCGCTTGAGTCGTGGCGACGAAGAGGGCTTTGAACCCTCCAACGTAGGTTCGATTCCTACCAGGCGCATTTGGATTAGGTACTGGGTACAGCAGAGCTTCCAAACCTCAGCTTGCAGGGTTCGATTCCTTGATGGTCCGTCTTATCCCTGTTGAGGGGAAATGGCACGGTGCTACAGCGTGTGGGTAAACTGTAGCTTCAATGCGGTAAGAACGAGCGTTCACGTAGGTCTCATAAGCCTGCCTCCGGGGGTGCGACTCCCTCTGCCGCAATATGCACCTCGCCCGATTGGACGGGAGCGAGCCTACGAAGTTCGTGCTGTCAAGGTTCGAATCCTTGGGGGTGTGCTATCTCAGCGACTATGGAATGAATGCCCGATTGCAACCCGGGATTACGAGGGTTCGATTCCCTCCGCTGAGTTTTGCTCCTGTCCGAAGGACGGTAACGAGCCTTCTAAGCTCGAAGTTGTGGGTTCGAATCCTACCGGGAGTGCTATGGACGAGGATATGAAAAGCTATCTAGAAGCCCGAGGCTGGCACACGTGGTACAATCCAAACTACTGGGTAAACCCTAAGTGTGTTCATGACCGCACACGACAGGACTACACCAACTACGGCTTTCCACTAGAGGAAGCGTTTGCGTACGAAGTAGAGGGCAGAACACCGATGATGCCTAGTGTATTCGCTGGGCTTATGGGTAGTGGAGCTGTTCTAAACAACTTTGGACAAGAGTAAATATGTCAACCAGATTCAGGAAACTACGTAAGCTATGGTTCAGATGGCTCTGGCATTATCAGAGGCTGCGCCGCTCACGAAGACGCTGGCGCTAGAACACCTATGGAAACAATAGCTCAAGCCGCTGCGGCGTATCTTCTAACCAATCGTCAAGGGACTCGTGCTCAAGCTCTTCATCAGGAAAGACGTCTCCGTAAGCTTCTGACAGCGTACGGTTTT
>SPJK01050431.1_pt1 | contig 12732 bp, 7 predicted proteins | sample 3741771 | NCBI WGS metagenome assembly SPJK01 (sample SAMN10925997, study PRJNA522277) | cold seep metagenome | isolation source: Elba SIP-enriched marine methane seep metagenome, extraction at timepoint T2 | place: Italy: coast of Elba, Mediterranean Sea | reverse complement strand
TAAAAGGGCTGATCATTAAGCATAAGGCGATTATCCCCATTATTTTTTGTTTTCTTGCAGAGTGTTGAGGGTTACGTAATTTTGTTTCGATACATTGGGACAAACGTCCAAAAAAAATCAGGGGGTGGTATTTTTTGGGTTCTCCTAAGCAGTGGTCGAGTAGAACGGCTAAAATAAGGCTTAAACTCATGTCTGGGGTATAATTCGGTTTTCCATCCCCTATTATCCTAGAAAAATCAGTTTAACGCTTGTTTACAGTTAAACGATTGAATATGAATACAAATCAGCTTTGATAGCCTTCACCTATTTGGAATAGTATATCGTCCCATGGTTTTGTGAAGAAATCTGGACGAAAAATTCTGCAGAATCACTCTTGATAAGGACTTAGGCCATTATCTGCAAGTGATTATTGATCTTTGAAACACATGAATGTGTTGAATGCAAAAAATGCACTAGTCCGTAGCTAGACTACTGCAGGAACAATTTCATGAATCGCCCAGATTTTCCACAAACTACATGTCCAACTGATTTTTCTAGGTTGAACTGAAACGGACACCAGTTTGCTGGAGTCGCAGATTTTATCATTTCCTTTTTAATTGCGATTGAAGATTAATAGACTAGACTCTGTAGATTATTCGGGTTTCAAACATTTGTTAATTTATGATAGCTAACGTTTCGAAAATTTTGTTATTGATTTTATGGGGCTTACTTTATTTCAGTGGGCCGGTGATTGCTGCGGACGACGATTTACTGCTGGGCGACGACGATGATTTGACTCTGGATCTCGGCGATGTAGAAGCCGAGCCGGGACCTCAACAAGAAAAAAAATCGAATGCCGAGAAAACGGACGCGCATGCCGAATTGTTTTACGAAGACAAGTTTCCGTCGGCGACGACCTGCCAGATTTGTCATAAAAAACATTATCAACAATGGTCGGCATCGCCCCATGCCTATGCGCAAATGAGCGTGGTATCCAATTCCATGGCCGGGACGATGCTTAAACGAACAGGGGGGACGATCGGCGATTTTTGTTATCGTTGTCACAATCCGGTCGGTATGAATTTGGAGGAACCGCTGTTTATGAGCAGCATGGACAGGCATCCGACCTCGCGGGAAGGCATCACTTGCGTGACCTGTCATCGACTGGACAAAAATTACGGTAAAGTCGGCGGCCGCGTCGCCGTGGTTCAGGGCGATATTACCGCGCCGGTTTATGGGCCGAGCGGCGGCGAAAAGCTGAAAAAAATGCGCGATCATCCAGAAGTTCGGGTAACCGCCGATCCCAATGCCAAGGGCCGAAAAATTCACCGCGATGCAAAAAAGTTCACTTATCTTTCTTCGCCCGGTATGTGCAGCGTCTGTCACGATGTGATTTTAAGCAATGGCATGCGTATAGAAGAAACCTTTACCGAATATAAGCATTCGCCTGCCGCCAAACGCGGCGAGAGCTGTCAGGACTGTCATATGGGAAAAGAACCGGGGATTGCTGCCGGTTATGACTTCGGTCCGGCTGCCGTGGTCGGAGGCGTCGAATCCGAACCGCGCAAACTGACTAATCATTCTTTTGCCGGTCCGGATTATTCGTTAATCCATCCGGGAATTTTTCCGCATAATCCCGATGCACAAAAAATGGCCACCATTCGCGAATGGATTGCTTTCGATTATAAAACCGGCTGGGGCACCGACGCTTTTGAAAAGCAAGTGAGCGATGATCAGGTTTTTCCCGAGCGCTGGTCTTCGATTGATGATCGATACGATGCACGCAAGATCATCGATTATCAATTGCAAAGGCTGGATTATGCCAGCCAGCAACGGCGAAAACTGCTCAGACGCGGTTATCGTATCGGCGCCGTCGAAGTGCTTAAAAGCGACGTTGATGGCATCGATTTTCGCGTCGAATTCGCCAACGGCACCGACGGTCATAATGCGCCGACTGGTTTCGAACGCGTGGTTTATTTTCAAGTGACGGTCGAAGATGCCAACGGCGAAACCGTGTTTAAATCGGGTGACCTGGATCCAAACGGCGATTTAAGGGATTTGCATTCGGCCTATGTACATAACGGCGAATTGCCGCTGGATAAATATCTGTTTAATTTACAACATAAATTCGTTACCCGTAATGTCCGCGGCGGCGAGCGCGAGCAGGTTCTGGCGGCCAATTTGTCGGTCGACCCGTTACCCTATGTCAGGCCGACGCCGATGTCGACGATTTTAAGCGGGCGGCCGTTGGGCGCGCGGGTACACCGAAAAGGCATACCGCCGGGTCAGAGTCGTTGGGCCGATTACCATGTCGAGGCGGATTTATTAAACGGAAGGACCGCCCCTTATAAAGCGAATATCAAACTCATCGCCGGCATGATACCAGTCAATCTGGTTAACGAAGTAAAAGAAGTCGGCTTCGATTTTTATATGACACCGAGAGAGGTCGCGGATAATCTGGTGGCGGGGCACCAGGTGTTGTGGGCGCGCGATATCGACCTGAGTCGGATCAGGCGTTATGAAAAAATCGATCCGTATGCAAAACACAACGATTAAGAGGCGAGCATGAAATTAAAAAATAATGGCATCTCGCTACTGGGTTTGTCGATGATGATTTTTTCCAGCGGATCATGGGCTTTGTCCGGTGAAAGCAGCCGTATTCCCGATCAATATATTCCGTTACAAACCGAGTCGGTGCCCGATCGTCCCGCCGGTTTGCTGGAAATCGGTGATAAATTTTTAGGCAATAATGCGCCTCCGGCCGGGTTTACATTGCCGACCGGAGCGGTGTGGCAGCCCTCGTTATTCGCCTATGGTAGTTACCGGACTGCGCTACAGACGTTTCAGAAACAACAGACGACACGATCGGAATGGGCGAATCGACTGGATTTATTTGCCAATCTGCGTTTGACCGGTAGTGAAAGAGTGCTGGTCGGTTTTAGACCGTTCGATAAAGACGGCCGTTTCAGCGGCTATGACTTCGAAGCCGACAAGGATAACGATTGGCGCGACGAAGGCTTGAATATGGATGTACAGACGCTTTTTTTCGAAGGCGATTTCGGCGAAATTTTTCCCGGACTGAATCCGCACGATGACGATCATTGGGATATCGGCTTTGCCGTCGGTAGACAAGCGATCAACGTTCAGGACGGCTTTATGCTCAACGATGTGATGGACAGTGTCGGAGTGGTCTCGAACGGCTTGCAGTTTCCCGGCGCCGCCTATTGGAAAATGACATTCTTGTATGCCTGGAATGAAATACATCGGCATAATAATCTTGAAGACCGTAGTGCGCAATTATTCGGTTTTTTTCACGAAGTGGAATTTTTATCGTCGACGGTCAATTTTGATGTCGCCTATGTGTCTTCCGACCGGCGCGACGACGGTCTGTTTTTCGGTTTGAGCGCGGTACAGCGGATTGGCCGCTTGAATACCACATTCAGGGTCAACACCTCGATTGCAACCGGACAGGAATCGGCACAGATGCGCTCGGGAACCTTAGTGTTTGCCGAATTTTCGCTGACTCCGCAGTCGACGTCGGACCTGGCGTATTTCAACGGGTTTGTCGGTATCGACCAATATTCGTCGGCGGCCAGAGGGCCTGCTAACGGTGGTCCTTTAGGGCGTACCGGCCTGTTATTCGCCGCCGTAGGGCTGGGACAATATGCCCCGGCATTAAGCAACGATGCCGATAAATCGTTCGGCGCGGCGGTCGGTTATCAAATGTTGTTCAACGACGGTTGGCAACAACTGATTATGGAAGTCGGCGGCCGTCAAGCCACTGACGGCCACGATACCGCCACAGGCATGGCGGCGGCAATGCGCTTCAATCAACGTTTGGGACATCATACGATTCTTCGTTTCGATGCGTTCGGAGCGGATTTTGAAAGAGATGATAATATGGCTTACGGCTTTCGCACCGAATTGCAATATAAGTTTTAAATGTTTTCAAGGCTTAAGCTACGTTTGAACCGTTACCGAACGCTAATGCTTGCGGTTGTGCTGAGCACCGTTATCGGTGTTGCTTTTAAATCGAATGCTCCGAATACCGTATTGTCAGCTTTAGGGGTAATGCTGTTGGCGACGGTTTTTATTGCGATAATGTCGGCCGTGATCAGCTGCTGGCGACAGCGCGCCGCTGATCGACAACGACTGGAGTTTGTCGACGCCTATTGGCAACAAAAATCGGTATTGCCGTCGAATCGCCTGAAAAGCCGTCATTGGTGCGGATGGCGTATTTTTGTCGTCGAGCGTAAGGTGAAAGAAACCGACGCCATTGTGTCATTGTATTTGCGTCCTCACGACGGCAAAGCCTTATCTGCATTCCATCCCGGCCAATTCGTCACCGTTCAGATTAAAACGCGGCAGGGGCGGGATCGTTTGAGTCGTTGTTATTCTTTATCCGACGCCCATGATAGCAATTATTACCGGATTTCGATTAAGAGGGAAGATCAGGGCCAGGTGTCGAATTATTTGCACGAGCAAATCGAAGTCGGCGATATGCTCGACGTCATGGCACCGACCGGCGATTTTTATCTCGGTTTCGATTCCGATCAGCCTTTGGTTTTGATTGCCGGCGGCGTCGGCATCACCCCCTTTTTGAGTATGATCAATACGCTGGTAGCGAGAGAAGACGACCGCGAGGTCTATTTATTTTACGGTGTCAAAAACAGTGATCATTTAATGATGCGCGATTATCTTGAAGCGTTGGCGAAAAAATGGCGTAATTTCCATGTCTTTTTTTGTTTTAGCCGTCCGCTGGAAACCGATAGCGGGTACCGCCGCGGACGTATTACCATCGACTTGATTCGTACCGTATTGCCGACCAGGCATTTCCACTTTTATTTATGCGGTTCCTTATCGATGATGCGAACCTTGAGCGATGAGCTACAATATTGGGGAGTGCCGGACGGCGATATTTTTTTTGAATCTTTCGGTGGTAGACGCGCGGCGATCGAAGAGCGCGGAGAACGATTTCCGGTATTTTTCAAACGATCGAATCAACGCCTAGAATGGACTACGCAAAAAGGTACTTTGCTGGAATTGGCTGAGAGTCATTCGATTTCGATGGCTTCCGCCTGCCGTGCCGGTCAGTGCGGTTTATGCCAAATCAAGCTGATTGAAGGAGAGGTGGTTTATTTGGCGGATCCGGTAGTAGCGCCGGATCCGGGTTGTTGTTTAAGTTGTTTGAGCGTACCGGGTAGCGAGTTGGTTATCGATGCCTGACGGCTTTCGGTGCGGGATATTGAGAGTTTATTTGAGGAATGATGATGATAATCAAATTGAATGTAACGGTTTTATTGGTACTGTTGATTTCGTCGCCCGCTATTTTTGCCATGACCATGGATCATAGCAAAATTATGGGGGCGGAAGAATGCGGCGAATGTCATAAAGACGAAGTCAAAGTCTGGAAGCAAACCAAGCATTACCGAACCTTCAACGAATTGGCCCGACGCGATAAAGCCAAGGAAATCGCTAAAAAGATGGGCATTAGGCGGATTAAAAAAGACAGCGAATGCCTGAATTGTCATTTTTTGAATAAAGAAGAAAACGGCGAGTTGAGGCCTTTTTCCGGGATCGCTTGCGAGTCCTGTCATAGCCCCGCCAAAGACTGGATCAAGGTACATAACGATTTCGGCGGCAAAGAGGTCAAGAAGGAAGACGAAACAGCAGAACATCGCAGCGAACGTCTGGCGGCTATCGAGAAAACCACTATGATAAGACCCAGGGATATGTATGCACTGGCGGAAAATTGTTATCAATGCCACTTGGTGCCTAAAGAAAAGCTGGTTAATGTTGGCGGCCATAAAGCCGGCAGTCGATTCGAACTGGTGGCATACAGTCAGGGGGGGAATCGGCACAACTTCGTTCGCTCCGGCGACGGTACACAGAATATAGAATCTTCGATCGAACGCAGACGGCTGTTATATATTGTCGGTCAGGCCCTGGAATTGGAACACAGTTTACGTGCGGTATCGAAAGCGACCCAGAAAGCCAAGTATGCGGTTAATATGGCCAAGCGGGTAAAAATCACCAGTAAAAAACTGACTGCGATCCAGGCGAAACTCAATTTACCGGAGCTTGAGAGTATGCTGACCGCGGTTAAAAAGGTCAAATTAAAAATCAATAACCAAGCCGCGTTAAGCGCTGCCGCCCAGGCCGTGGCCGATGCCAATAAGCGATTGGCTAAAGCCTATGACGGTCAAGATTTCGCACCGATAGACGATATGCTGCCGAAAGCGAGCGATTACAAAAAAATTGAATGATCATGTGCGATGCTTCGTACCCATCGGTGTTGAGCGAACGATATGAATAACGACGTTTATCCTAAACGCTGGCAAAAACCCTTTTCCGAGGCCATGAGCGAACAGCAAGCGGCACGCGTTTTGGCCTGTCCGCCTTTGCATTCGTTAAATGCCGACGATTTCGACCAATCGATACCGTTATCCGGCATTATTGCCAATGATTGTCGAATCGTTCGCTTTAAACCCGGTGAAGTGATCGTGCGTAAAGGTGAGTACGGCAGTTGGGCTTTTTTGCTGTTAACCGGCTCGGCCAGCGTTATCACCGGCGATTTTGAAGACAGCGGCATCGCAACGAAAAACCAGGGCTTTTTTCACAACTGGTTTTCGAAGTCGAAGTCTTTATCTTTGTTCGAAGCGACGGCGAGTGGTAGGGGCTTGAAAATCTCGCCGTCGTTCCAACAGTTTTTAAACGAGCATCCGACTTATTGTATTCCGCTGGAAGGTGATATTTTTTACGGCAAAATATCGGCGTTGGTTCGCGGTACGAGGCAGGTTAGCTTTTTTGCCGAAACCGAAGTGGAGGTTCTGGAAATTCGTTGGCAGGGTCTAAGGGATTTAATGCGTTTCGACAGCCGTTTGCGCAACAAGATTCAGGGACGTTATAAAGAACGTGAGTTATTGCCGCTGTTGAAAAACTCGACTTTATTCGGTCATTTGCCGATCGAACGATTAACCGAACTGTGCCGGCAGAGTATATTTACCAATTATGGTGAGTTCGAATGGCGGCGCGGGGTGAGTGCGACAACTCAGGGTCTCGACTCTAATCTGGAGCCTTTAATTGCCTGCGAGCAGGATTATGTCGACGGTTTATTGTTGGTCTGTTCCGGTTTTGCTCGCTTGAGTAAAAAACTCAATCACGGCGAAAAAACCGTCGCCTATTTGAAACAAGGGGATTTTTTCGGTTTCGAGGAATTGGCGTTGCATTGGCAGTCCGGTGCAGAGCTTAGCTATCGACATAGTTTACGCGCGATCGGTTATGTCGATGTGATTCGGATACCCACGTTTTTGGTCGAACAATATGTGCAACCGCAGCTCGGGAAATTACCTCGGCTCACAGATAAGCGTAATACCTTCGATTACGGTGTTGATGCCGATATCATCGAACAATTGATCGATCAGCGGTTTATCAACGGCACATCGGCGATGGTAATCGATCGTCATCGTTGTACCGGCTGCGACGAATGTTTGAACGCCTGCTCTAACTTGCATCGACAACCGCCCCTGTTTAGCCGTTACGGTGGTCAGATCGGCCGTTATACGGTTGCCCATGCTTGTATGCATTGCACTGACCCGGTGTGTCTGATCGATTGTCCGACAGGCGCTATTCATCGTAATTTGCAACGCGGCGATATCACCATCGATTCCGAAACCTGTATCGGCTGTTCTGCCTGTGCCAACAGTTGCCCTTACGATAATATTTTTATGCGTGAAAACCTCGACAGTCATGGCTGCGTCATACGCGATACAGAAACCGGCTTGCCGGTGCTACAGGCCCAAAAATGCGATTTGTGCGCCGATTACGGGGGCATTCCGGCTTGTGAACAGGCCTGTCCGCACGATGCGTTAAAACGATTCGATATGGGCAATATCGAATCGGTCGCCGACTGGTTTAAACGCTAGCAATAGATTTTGTTTATGAAATTCGTTCGCCGCCGCGCCATTAATTTTTTTTTGTTATGCACTGTATCGACGTTGGTCTTCTGGGCGGCGTCGATATTCGACGTCGCGTTAAATTATCGTGCGTTTTATAGCGGTTGGCTTTTGTTCGGTTTGCTGCTTGCGATGTTTTTATTAACGCTACGAAAAAAAATATTGGCCGCCCGTCGTTTGCTCAAAGTGTCGTTCTGGATGCAGTTGCATGTTTATGTCGGATTGCTGGCGGTGGTGGTATTTTTACTGCATGCCGGTGGCTCGTTTCCCGACGGTACGGTAAAACGCATAGTGTATTTATTGTTCGTCACCGAAGCGGTCAGCGGGGTGCTCGGTTTGTTCATCAATCGTACCATGCCGGTAGGTCTGGATCGAAACGGTCCGATGGTGTTGTATCATGAAATCGATTCGAAGCGGCAGCAGGTGTTAAGCGAAGTTGAATCGCTGGTGGAGAAATCGCTGGCCGAACACGATTCTAACCTGATCGCGGTGTTTTTCCGCCGCAGTTTACTGCCGTTTTTAATTAAACCGCGTCATGTTTGGGCTCATGTTTTGCAGTTGCCGAATACACTCCATGCCTTAAATCGCGAGTTTATCGATTTACAACATTTTTTAAACGAAGAAGAGCAAGGTATCCTGAATCGTATACAGGTTTTGGTGATTGAAAAAGATCGACTGGATTATCAATATGCCGGCCAAAGTCTGCTGAAATATTGGTTGTTCGTCCATGTGCCGGTCAGTTATAGCCTATTGCTGTTTATCGCTTTGCACGTATTGGTGGTTTATGCCTATATAGGAGGCGTATGAACATGCGCTTCAATATCGGGCGACGTTGGTTATGCGGTAGACGAGGCGAAGTCTTTTCCTGTTCGGCCGGCCCGGACGGTGACGGTATTTGCCGTTACCGTAACGATTGCAAACCCGCACGAAACGGTGAAAAAATCGATTGTACCCGACCGAAGCCATGCGAACAAGGGCCGTTACCGAATGGCGAGTGTTCGCAAATGCACACGCTATTATGTCGCCCCGAGTTGACGTTGCAGGCTAAACGTTGGCAAATAACTTTTTGGATGACGGTGTTTTCAATCGCTTTGCTGTGTTTATTGGTATCGACGACCAGCTTCTCGCCCGGCGTCCTGAGTCCATCGCACCGGTTTTTGCAAGACGAATGCGAAAGCTGTCATCGTAGCGGTCGATTCGGCGGCATCGATGTTTTGATGCAGGCTTTTGCAGCCCAGGATCATGAAAAAGACGATACGTTGTGTCTCGACTGTCACCGACTCGGTTCGGCGCCGTTGGCCGTGCATAATCTGGACGATGCCGCATTGACCGGTATAAGCGACAGTATCTCTACGCAGGAGAAATCCGCACTGCATTATCGGGCGCTCGTCGATCGTTTACCGGGTATCGATCACGATGTCGGCTGCAGCCGCTGTCACCGCGAACACGACGGCGGCGATCTATTGGCAGCTGCCGAACAAACGTGTATCGCCTGTCATCAACAACGATTCAGTCACTTTCGTGAACATCCGCAGTTTACCGAATACCCGAAGTCGCTGCAGATTCGGATCAAATTCGGCCACCATAAACATATCGCTAAATACTTTGATGAAGAAGATCGATTACAGCGCTATAAACCCGAAAACTGTCAACAATGTCACCGTTTGGAAGGTAAAGGCAAAATGAAGGTCGCTCGTTTCGAACAGATGTGTAGCGATTGTCATTTGTCGCAAATAAAGGGAGAGACGCAGACGGCCGAAGTGGGAATTGCAGTTTTCAATCTTCCCGGCATCGATATCGAACGATTGACTGCGCATGGTTTTGTGACCGGCGATTGGCCGCCACATGCCGATGCCGAGTTGTCAGCTTTTATGCGGTTATTGCTGAGCGGCGACCAACGTGCATCGAAAGCGATGGCGGTTTTGGCCGGCGACGATTTAATGGATTTGGAGGTATCCAATAGCGAACAACTACAGGCAGCCTACGATTTGTTATGGTCAATTAAATATTTGTTTGACGATTTACATCGTCACGGACATGCGGCTTTGAAAAAGCGTGTTGAAACAGCATTGGCAAAACCGTTGACGGCCGAATTGTTCGCCGGTTTAGCTGCTGCTCTACCGCCAGCTTTATTGAGCCAAGCTGTCGATCAGTGGTTGCCGAATCTGACACGGGAAATGATGTTACATCGACAAGGTGATTTTCAGGCGATTAAAAATCTTGAGCCGGTTATCGTGCAGCAGCCCGGGCCGGAACTCGAATCGATGTCGACAATGCCTCAAGATGTCGATGAAAACTTGCTGCTGACCGAAGACGACGATTTGATTCTGGACGATGAGTCGTTGGAGCTTGAGCCAGAACCCGAGCAGGAAAAGCAAGACATCGCAGAGTCGAAGCTTTCCGAGCCACAATGGCTGAGTTACGGCGGATGGTATCGTCAATACGAAACACTCTATTATCGCCCGGCAAACCATGGCGACCAGTTTCTGAAAGCCTGGCTGGAATTGTCTTTGGCTTCGCCTCAGGCGGAAATGAAGAAACTATTCGAAAAACTCTCCAAGCCCAAAGGCCAAGGCATGTGTATGAAATGTCACGCTATCGACGAGGCCAATGCGATGATACATTGGCGAGCCAAAGACGAAACGCCCGCCAGGCAAACGTTTAGCTTTTTTGTACACGATCATCATCTGGCCATAGACGATTTGAAAAATTGTTTGCATTGTCATCGCCTGACCACGTTGTCAGAAAACGATAGCAAGCCAAAAGCCGATGCTAATCACGGTTTTAAACCCATCGGCATATCGCAATGCAATGACTGTCATGGCCGGGAAACGGTAGCGGCCGAAACTTGTCTAACTTGCCACAATTATCATATCGGGGTAATGAAGTTGACTGAACAGGCAACGCCGATTACAGTGTTCGAACAGCGACGCAACAAAGAATGATGTGTTTGCCAACTCGCTTCCAGCAGTCTCTGAAAGCAGTGAGGGACACTCTGCGGTATCGTACGCCTCAAGCAAAATTTTTGGACTCCATATCTCAAAAAAATCAATTGACCGTCCAGTATGTAGATAAGTTATTGAACACTCAGTGTAAATCAGTTTTTCAGCTTTCGCCAATTGAGTGAGAGATAGTCACTACACGGTTTTGTGAATAAATCTGAACGAAAAATCCTGCAGACCCCCCCCCTTAATAAGGACTAAGGCTCTTATCTATATGGATGTAGCTAAGGGGCGTGAGCAGCAGCGAATCCTTTATCTGCGAGTATTTTTTGTCTTTGAAACACATGGAGGTGTTGAATATAGAAAATGCACTAGACCAGGAAGCCCGTAGGTAGAATAGTGCAGGAGCAATTATCGAGGCGCTATTTTCTGCTCCGTCCAGATTTTTCGGAAAACCATTTAGGTGCAAACTGTATTTTAAATGATGCATCAAATTAAGCGATAAAACATTGATTTAAAAAATTAAGTTCATTTTCTGAAACACCTTTGTGAAATATGCAGGCTAGCCAGTAATCAAGCAGAACGGATAAAATAAGGCTAATTATCCGGTGTATTAATCGGTTTTCTATTCTCTTTTTATTACGATTCATCCAAACTGATTCTCTGTTAATGCAAACAAGCAAACAATCTGTGCAAACCCTGATGGTTCAGGGTACGACTTCCGATGCCGGTAAAAGCGCCTTAGTCACGGCTTTATGTCGGTATTATTATCGAAAAGGCATAAACGTTGCCCCTTTCAAACCTCAGAACATGGCTTTAAACAGTGCGGTAACTGTCGATGGGGGTGAGATCGGGCGTGCTCAGGCAGTACAAGCGGCGGCCTGTGGATTAGAGCCTCATACAGATATGAACCCTATTCTGCTTAAACCGAATACTGATAAAACCGCACAGGTTATTATTCATGGCAAGGCCAGAGCAAATCTGTCGGCGCAGAAATATCATGATTTTAAAAAACAGGCCATGCAATCGGTATTGCAGTCACATCAGCGCTTAATCAAGCAGTATGAGCTGGTGGTTGTGGAAGGAGCAGGCAGTCCGGCCGAAATCAATTTGCGCGAAGGTGATATTGCCAATATGGGTTTTGCTGAAAAAGTGGATTGTCCGGTGATCTTAATCGCCGATATTGATAAAGGCGGTGTATTTGCCCATCTCGTCGGCACTCTGGAATTATTATCAGAATCGGAACAAAACAGAATAGTCGGTTTTGTGATTAATCGTTTCCGTGGCGACAAAGCGATTCTGCAACCCGGTATAGACTGGCTGGAACAGCGGACAGGAAAGCCGGTCTTGGCAGTATTACCGTATTTACATGATTTTTATCTGGATTCGGAAGATTCAGTGGCATTGCAAACAAAACAATCACAGAATAAAGCCTTCAACGTTGTCGTGCCTGTTCTGCCCAGAATCAGTAATCATACCGACTTTGACCCGTTACGTTTACATCCTCAAATAAAATTAAATTATCTGAAAGACCCAGATCAGTGCCAGGGTGCCGACCTGATTATTCTGCCTGGCAGTAAATCGGTCAGAGATGATTTACACTGGTTAAAACAGAAGGGCTGGGACAGCCTTATCTTCAAGCATCTGCGTTATGGAGGAAAATTGCTCGGTATCTGTGGCGGCTATCAAATGCTGGGAACTAAGATCCACGACCCTGAAGGAATAGAAGGTCAGCCAGGTTCCAGCAAGGGATTGAATTTACTGGAAATGGAAAGTATTTTACAGGCAAACAAACAATTAAAAACAGTTAAAGCACGATTATTACTCGATGATACGCCGGTGACTGGTTATGAAAT
>SPJK01031648.1_pt1 | contig 12732 bp, 10 predicted proteins | sample 3741771 | NCBI WGS metagenome assembly SPJK01 (sample SAMN10925997, study PRJNA522277) | cold seep metagenome | isolation source: Elba SIP-enriched marine methane seep metagenome, extraction at timepoint T2 | place: Italy: coast of Elba, Mediterranean Sea | reverse complement strand
GGGCGCGGTGAGCAGCAGCAAGCCAATCGAGTCGATGAACATGCCCAGCACGATATAGAGGACCGTGACTGCGAGGATCAGCATCAAAGGACCGGCGGCGCTCTCAACGAACAGCTGCTCGAGTACTCGGTTCAATCCCGCCACAGCTGCATAGCGGGTCAGCAGCGCGCCGCCGATGATGATCACAAAGATGGCCGTGAATGACAGCGCAGATTGTTTCAGCGCGGACCAAAGACTGGCAAACGAGAATGTGCCCATGGCCAGACTGATGACCACCGCGCCCAAAGCGCCGAGCGCGCCCGCTTCCGTTGGCGTGGCCCAACCCATGGAGATGGACCCCATGACGATGGCGATTAGGATCGGCAGCGGCGCGATGTCCATCATCAATTGGCCAAAGCCCACTGACGGCTCTGATGCGGTCCAATCCCCATCATTCTCGCCTTCACCGGCAAGGCTTGGGTTGAGTTTGCAACGTGTCACGATCATCGCGATGTAGATCACCGTCGACAAAATCCCCGGCAAGATACCCGCCATGAACAGTGCACCGATGGAGACATCGGAATAGACGCCGTAGAGGATCATCAAAATGCTCGGAGGGATCAGCGAACCCAACGTGCCAGATGCTGCAATTGTTCCGCAGGCCAAGCCCGGATCATAACGGCGGCTGAGCATTTCAGGGATGGCGATTTTCGACATGGCCGATGCCGTGGCCACAGACGATCCAGAGGCTGCCGCAAAGAGCGCGCTCGCAAGGACGCTGGCGCAGGCCAATGCCCCAGGAAGTCGCGCCAGGACTTGCCGCGAGGCGCGAAACAAGCCGCTGGTCAATCCCGTCTCAGAGGCCATGAACCCCATCAACAAGAACATAGGCACCGCAGAAAAGCTCCAGTTGGAGGCCAAGTCGTAGGGCACCCGCCCGATGGACCCGATGGCCGCGCGCAGGCTGATCTCATAGGCGATCCCAGCAAAGGACACCGCGATCAGCGACAAGCCAATAGGCACGCGGATTGCGATCAAGGACAGCAGCGCGCCGCGTGCGACCAGAATTGGGATAAGGTCCTCAAACATCCTGCGCGACCCCTTTCAGATTGCGAATGGTCAGCGCCAAGGCTGCGATTGTCGAACTGGCAAAGGCCAGAGGCAAAATCCAGCGCACGGGCCAAATTGGCATCAAGTTGACGCCCATGGCCACCTCGCCCCGAGACGTGGACGAGAGCGCCTGTTCGTACGTGATATAAGCCAAGAGCCCGTAGATTCCGATGGAGAGCAGCCCTGAGACGATCACCGAAAGCCGTTTGGCCGCGACTGGGAAAAACCGATAAAACAGATCCGTATCAATATGTTCGCCCCGAACTTCCAGGATCATAATTGGCAGAAACACAACAGGGATCATGCAATAGAACGACACCACCTCCATCGTGCCGGTCAAAGGCGCGCTCAGCGTGGTCCGTAGCACCACGTCCAAAGAAATCGCCAGCAAGATCGCCAACACTGCGAAGGCGGCGAGAGCCAATTGCAAACGCGCGAAACGGTCCAACAGCTCAAACGGTCGAGACAGGGCTTTCAGGATCATTTGGAAACCTAGCGGTGAAAGGGAACGAGGATGACGACACGGTAGATCGGCGCCGGGTCCAAGGAAAGACACGGCCACAGGACAATCTGTGGCCGCACCTGTTCTTTTCGCATCAAAACGGCGAGGTGCCGTTTGCGCGAGATTTTACAGACCGTATGTGGAGAGATCCAATTTGTCATAGATCTCTGTGCGCATCAGGTCTGCGAGTGCCGCAACATCCTCGACAGGCACGTCGGCGAGACGGCCGTCCCACTTGTCAATTGTTGCCTGGAACCGCGCCAGCAGCGCTTCGGCCTCGGCGATCTTATACGTGTCCTGAATGATCGGCACGGCATTGCCCGGCTGGGCTGCGCGGAAGGCCGCGATGGATCCGGCGAGGTCTTCGCCTGGCGCGTGGAAGGTCACGCCTTCGGCTTTCAGGTTCTTTTCGGCTTCAACCTCTTCGAGCAAAGTGCAGTCAACGATCAGAGCCGCCATAGCGTCGGCCTCAGCGTAAAGCGCGGCCCGGCGCTGATCTACGGTCAGTTCAGCCCAAACAGCGGGGTTATAGCCGTGACCCAGACCCGCCCAGAACATTGTGACAGGCATGTCGGTGATGTGTGGTGCAACTTCATACAGCTTGCGCACATAAGCGTCTGCCGCTGTCGTGGTGGTGCAGGTCAACGCGCCCTTGTCCAACGCGCCGTACTGCTCGTTTGTGTTAAAGGACACTGTCGCAGCACCGGCCGAGTTGGCCCATTCCGCAGGGGCACGGCCTGGCAAACGCAGCTTCGCACCGTTCAGTTCGTCGAGCGTTGTAATCGGTGTGTTGCAGATCAGCTTGTACTGGTTTGTCGTGTAGGACCCGCCATAGACGACGCCGTGCCCTGCCCACTCCGCCAGCAACATCGGCTCGTTCATGTTGAACTCGGTCGCAGCCGCGATCACGACGCGCGGGTCGCCAAAGGTCATGCCCAGCTCTTCCAAAGCGTTCGCCACAGGCAAGTCGCTTGGCGTGTATTGCGCAAAATGCCCGGACACATCGGCAAGGCCGTCTGCGATTTCAGACAGGTTGCCCGTCGGTGTCACACGGGCAGATCCCAGCTCGATTTCGGCCGTCAAAGACCCGCCGGATTGTTTTTCAAGCGCTTCGGCCCAATAGGTGTACAAATAGCGCGAGTACTGGTGCTGAGGCGGCAACCAGGTCGCTGCTGTGATTGTATCGCGCGCTGCTGCGATACCTGGAGCCACAATGGCTCCGCTTAGGGCCAGGCCCAAGATCAAACCGGTCTTCATTTGTCTTCTCCACTGTTTCGTTTGGTTGGTTTTTTTAGTTTGGTTGGTCTTGTAGAATGATGACGTCAGATGTGGCGCAAGGTTTCACGACCGCACCTGTCAGAAAGAACTGGGCAAAGCCCTGCTGCATATGCCGTGTCGCGACGTCTTGATGACCAAAGGAATTGGTATATCCGTAGCCCCGCAACGTGTTCGACGCGATGGCCCAATGGGTCTCCTGTTCGGAGGGAGACAGGCCCGGCAGATCGAAAGTATCCGTCCAGAAGCGCGACAGGTTATCGCGCCAGATCACGATGGCATCTTTGGTCGCTTCGGACAGAAACTCTTCCACCCTCATGCCCAAGGACAATTCCATTGTGGCGATGAACAGATCACTCGCAAAAGCCGCGGCCGTCTCGGCAACGAAAGCATCTTGATCGATCTCGCCGGATCGCAGCCGGTGCGAAATCCGCGCCAGGCAATTCGCGAAATCCGCCAGAACGTCTTCAAACGCAGCGGCAATGAGAGCGTCCTTGCTGTCAAAATGGTGAAACAGTGCCCCTTTTGAGACACCCGCTTTCTTGAGCAACGACGCAATTGAGAGCCTCGCAAAACCATTCGACACAAGCTGATCAATGGCGGCACGTTTAAGAGCTGCGACCGTCTTTCCGGAATCGCGAATACGCGCGTTTGGTTCTTTCCTGTTTGGCATCAAATCTCTGCGTTCATATACCGACCGTTCGGTATGTAAAGTGAGCTATCGCCCTCAACCGAGTCAACATGTTTTTCTTAGGGTCGTTCAAAAACACTCGAAACAGGGCCGAAGCGGCGCAAAACTCGGGACTTTGCGTCGATCAAGAACAAGCGAATGTGCAAACGCCAGCCGTCTCGCCCTCCCCCTTTTGATTGGCGGGATCAGCCCGACAGATGGCAAAATCGCCTCTGATGACTGACCACACAATCCGGCAGGGTGGCACTGCAATTCAACTCAGGAGCCGAAATGCCAACTCTTCTCCGCCTCGGGCTTTTCGCCTGCGTGGCCTACTTCGTTTCCATGGCCGTCGCCCATTTCTTTGGACTCAAGGTGCCAATCCTCTTTGTCTACTTCGACACGCCATTCTACGCCTATCAGGACAAGATCATATCCTTCGCCGTCCTCAGCTATGTCGGCCTATTCTACGCGGCCTCTCAGGATATCAAGACGGTGCCAATCGCTCTGGCAGTTCTGGGGATCACTGTTCTGGGCTTGACGTCTGTGAACCTGTCGTATGCCTTGGCATCAGTTCTAAGCGAAGGTCAGTCGACTTGGCCATACTGGGCTCAGACGGCCATGTTCGGCGGGCTTTGGATCGTTCTGACGCTGCTGTATGTGCGCCGACCTCGCGCGTAAGTTTCAGGCAGACCGGCCAAAGCGGCGGCGGTAGTCTGAGGGCGTCAGTCCGATGATCTTCTGAAACACACGGCGAAAAGCGGCCGTATCGCTGTATCCAACATCCCAGCTGATCCGCTCGAAACTGTCGCGGGTCAATTCAAGACGGGACCGCGCCGCTTCAACCCGCAAACACTGCAAATAGGTCACAGGCGTTTTGCCTGTGGCCGCCTTAAAGCGCCTCAGAAAATTGCGTTCGGACATGTTTGCTTGGCTGGCGAGGGATGAAATCGAATGTTCTCGTCCAAAGGCATCGTGTAATAGAGCTTGCACCTCTGCGATCCGGGTGTCCGCATGCCGGGTGTTGGGAATGAAAGTGGCGTAGTATCTTTGCTCGCGTTCTGGTGGATCCAGAACGAACATGCGCGCAACATCCAGCATCAATTGACGGCTCCCAAAGCGCTGGATCACGTGCAAGGCAAGATCCGTCCACGCCATGACACCGCCAGCGGTGATAATGTCATCGAGGTCCACCAGCAACCGGTCGGTGTCCACAATTGATCTTGGGAATTTCTGCCGAAAGGCAGCGGCGTGGTGCCAATGTGTGGTGATACGCCGATCCTCCAACAAACCCGTTTCGCCCAACAGGAAGGCACCGGAACAGACCGATGCCATGATTGTTCCGGCCTTATGTTGGGCCAGAAGCCGGTCGCGCCATACCGGCGGGAGTTCAGGAGGGTCAAGCGACAAGGCTGGCGGTAAGATCACGACACTTGGAGTGCCATCTGGGACCTGTGCAATGTCTGCCCGAAACAACGGGGCCCCGGCTGACGAAACCTGGATGTTTCCGTGGTCCAGCAGATCCTTGATCCCTAAAACCGCAGATTGCTGTGACCCCGTGTAACTCAGGATCTGAATGGTGTGAGTCTCTCCCATGATTGGATCATTAGGCCATTTTCTGCCGCGCGAAAGGTGAGAAATCAATCAAGGCCAAAACGGCGAAACCGATCCTGAGAGGCCTCAATTCTGGTAAGATATTGCGGGCGGCTTTGTCCGCGTTACGGTCATCTGACATACTGAAATGCGACGATCTTAACCAATGTCAGCAATGTGGGCTGCAATCGTAGCATTAGGGCCTTTCATTGGAGGTCGGCTCTGGGCCGTACCTGGCATCGAGCTAACGGGCGTTGTGATCTCAGGCTTGACTTGGCAACACTGTTCCGTTTAGAGGTGAGCATGCAACCCCTGCAAGGAGGACGATCATGAGTATTGGCAACCGTTTCCTCCCGACCGGCACCCCAATGGGACCCGTCGGCAACTGTTAGATTCGGCCGGATTGGCCCAATTTTCAGCTGTTTTTGTTCCACCTTTGGACACTTATTCTTTTGCAGGGCGCGGTGCGTAAAACCGCGAAAACTCCATGTCTTATATTTCGACCGACGGCGCGTTTGCGCGCGTCTTCTCTTTCACATTTCGCTTGTGGCTGCGCCTGCGCGGTCTTGCCATTGCTATTCTTGCGCTCGTGCTTGCCTCCATTGCGGCTGATGTCGCGATCCCTGTCATTACAGGTCGTTTGGTTGCTGCAGTCGCCGAAGGGCATACGCCTTGGGCGGCATTTGCGACTCTTTTGGCCTTGGGCCTCCTGTCCATTGCTGTGAAAGTCCTGAGCTACTTTTGCATAGTTGACCTGACCATTCCAACGATGCGGTCAGCAGAGGCCGAGGCCTTTGCCCATATTCAGAGGTTATCCGCAGACTGGCACGCGAGTGCCTTTGCAGGATCCACTGTTCGCAAAATTACGCGCGGGGCCTGGGCATTGGACGACCTGGGCGATGTCCTTTTGCTGGCTTTGTTGCCCTCAGTTCTCATTCTGGTGGGAACAATCGGGACGTTGACGGCATTCCGCTGGGAAGTGGGTCTGATCGCTGCCACCGGCACTGTATTGTTCTTGACCCTATCACTTGCGCTGACGCTCCACTGGGTTGCCCCTGCAGCTCGGCTTGCAAACGCACAGGACAGCCGCGTGTCTGGTGCTTTGGCCGATGCGATCACATCGAATGCGGTTGTCAGGGCGCATGCTGGTGAGGCGCGTGAAGATCGGCGGTTGGAGCGCGTTCTGGACAAATGGGCGCATCGGACGCGGCGTACGTGGCGACGCGGGACGTGGTCTGGTTTGGCACAGGAAGCGTCTGTCTGGGGGTTGCGTGCCGCTGTGCTAGGTGGCGCTTTGTTGATCTATACGCGCGGACTGGCCGACGCAGGTGAGATTGCCTTTGTTGTCTCTGCGCTTGGTATGCTGGATGGATATCTGCGCCAGATCGGCAATCATGTTCGGTCCTTGCAGAAAGCGGTCAATGATGCGGAAGAGCTGGTCGACTTGATGCAGGTGCCCCCTGAACAAGAGATCGCGCGCGGACCTGCGATGGACTTGCCCGCGCGGGCTGCGGCATTGGCTTTTGCACATGTCAACTATGGATACAAAGGCGCATCGACGCCGCTGTTTACGGATCTTGATGTGGCAATTCCTGCGGGCCAAAAAGTTGGTCTCGTGGGTCGATCAGGATCCGGGAAAACGACCTTTGTGAAGCTGATCCAACGGATCCATGAAGTGTCTGACGGTGCCATTACATTGGAGGGTGTCGATATTGCACGGGTGCCCCTGTCGCAGCTGCGCCGCCAGATTGCCCTTATCCCGCAAGAACCGATCTTGTTTCACCGTTCGCTCGCAGAGAACATCGCTTATGCGCGACCTGACGCGACTGAGGAGGAGATCCATAAAGCCGCCGCACAGGCGGGCGCTGCCGATTTCATCGCGCGTTTGCCCAAAGGATATGGCACAGAGGTTGGCGAACGCGGTGTGAAACTATCAGGCGGCGAGCGCCAACGCGTGGCGATTGCACGCGCCTTCCTGTCTGATGCGCCTATCTTGGTCATGGATGAGGCAACGTCATCACTCGATTCAGAAGCGGAAGAGCGGGTTGCGGAAGCCGCCGAGCGACTGATGGAGGGACGCACCACGCTTGTCATTGCACACAGGCTCGCGACGGTTGAACGCATGGACCGCATTCTTGTGTTCGATCAAGGGCGTATCGTGGAAGATGGCACGCCCGCGACACTCATGGAGCGCGAGGACGGTTTGTATCGAGGGCTCCGGCAAAGACAAGCACTTGCGGGGTAAGACAATTGGCGTTTCCGCTTAAGTGGAACTCAAGTCACTGAAGTTTGCGCTGCGGCGAACGTCTGATCTGACGCGCCGCAGCGCAGCCTCGTCGGTGGCCGTGGGCTGTCACCATTGGGCCGCAAATGAAGGTGAGAGAGGCTTTGCCGAGCGATGATGCTGCGACACATCCGAGGTCGGTTCTTAGCCCTACCTCGACCGATGCTGTGTGTCGTATGACCGTCATCTTGCCCGAAATGAGCAAAACCTGTTTGGGTCCTCCTGTCACTTACAGAGCCAAAAGAATGGATCAGATGTGCAATGCGTGGCCCAATCCCGCGAGGGCGGCTTCTTGGATTGCCTCGCTTTGCGTCGGGTGGGCGTGGATAATTGATCCCACATCTTCCAACCGGGCTCCCATCTCAATCGCCGTTGCGAAACTAGCCGAAAGCTCGGCCACGCCGCCTCCGACCGCCTGAAATCCAAGGATCAGGCCGTCGTTCTTGCGGGCAATCACCCGCACGAAGCCGGTCTCTGATTCCATTGTCATGGCCCGACCATTGGCCGCAAACGGGAAGGTGCCAGTCGTAATCTCAACGCCTTGAGCCTTGGCGGTCTCTGGCGACAGACCGCAGGATACGATTTCCGGATCAGTGAAACACACCGCAGGAATACAGGCCTTGTCCCATTTGAGACGATGCCCTGCAATAATCTCGGCAACCAATTCGCCTTGCGCCATTGCGCGGTGGGCCAGCATCGGCTCTCCGGTCACGTCACCAATTGCGTAGACGCCTGTCATGGAGGTCTGGCAACGGTCGTCAATTGCGATGAATGCTCCGTCCATCGTCAGACCGAGCGATTGTATCGCGGCGCTTTCGCTGCGGGGTTTTCGCCCAACGGTGACAAGGATCTGATCAGCTGGCAGCTCCGTTTCGACCCCATCCGTGCTGACCAGCAGGCCGGTCTTGCCAAGTTCTTGGGCCATTGTTTCGGTCATGACCTTGATGCCCAATGCTTGCAAAGACGCCGCAACGGGCTTGGTCAAGGTAGCATCATATTGCGGAAGAATGCGAGGAGCGGCCTCGACGATTGTGACGTCGCTGCCAAGTTTGCGGAAGGCTGTACCGATCTCAAGCCCGATATATCCCCCGCCGACAACGACCAGTTTCTCGGGGATCGTTTGCAGGGCCAATGCCTCGGTCGAACTGATCACTTTGTCGCCGAACGGCAAGAAGGGCAATTCAACGGGCGCTGATCCTGTGGCGATGACGACATGGTCCGCCTCGATCATGTGGTCCCCGTCGGGCGTCGTGACCTGCACGCGTTTGCCATCGATGAAATCTGCGCGGCCTGCGACCAGCCTGACTTTGGCCTTTTTCAAGAGGCCCGTCACGCCGCCGGTCAAGCGATCCACGATCCCGTCTTTCCACGCGACGGTCTGGGACAGATCGATCGCCGGAGACTGCGCCGTAATGCCCAAAGGGCCATCGGAGACGTTGACCATTTTGTGGAATGCGTCCGCCGCGTGGATCAAGGCTTTAGACGGAATACACCCAACATTGAGGCAGGTTCCGCCGGGGCTGGCCTCTTCCACCACAATCGTATCCACGCCAAGTTGACCCGCACGGATGCCGCAGACATACCCGCCCGGACCGCCGCCGATGATCAGAAGTTTGCAAGAAAGATTAGTCATATCAAACCTCAATGAACAACAGCGCGGGGGTTTCGAGCAGGGATTTCAAGCGTTGGACAAACACGGCCGCATCCCAACCGTCGATCACCCGGTGATCGAAAGAGCACGAAATATTCATCATCTTACGCGGTTGGAAATCGGTGCCGTCCCACATCGGACGCACGGCCATTTTATTCACGCCGACAATCGCCACCTCTGGGTGGTTGATGATCGGCGTCGTCGCAATTGCGCCAAGTGGCCCCAGTGACGTGATCGTAATGGTCGAACCGGACAGGTCTTCGCGCGTGGCCTTGCCGCTGCGGGCTGCATCGGACAGGCGCGCGACTTCGGCAGCATTGGCCCAAAGATTGCGTGCCTCGGCATGGCGCACGACAGGCACGGTCAGCCCGTTTGGTGTCTGGGCCGCGATCCCGACATGTACGGCGTTCAGCCGATGTATGACGCCCGCCTCATCGTCGTAGGTTGCGTTCATTTCAGGCTGCTCGGCCACGCCTTTGACGATAGCGGCCATCACGAAGGGGAGAATGGTCAGCTTGCCCTTGTCGGCGGCAAATTCTGTGTTCAGTTTCGCGCGCAGGGCTTCAAGATCAGTGACATCAACCTCTTCGACAACCGTGATGTGCGGGATCCGCGCCTTGGACAGTGCCATTTTGTCTGCAATCGCGCGCCGCATGCCTTTGACCTTGATGTCCGTCCCGCCAGACGCCGCCCGAGGGCCGGACATGCCAAAACTTGGCCCTTGTTCGACATAGGAGTCCAGATCGTCATGTGAAATCCGGTTCGCGGGTCCTGTGCCTTGAACCATGCGCAGGTCAATGCCCGACTCTTGCGCGCGTTTGCGCACGGAGGGCGGTGCCAACGGCTTTTCACCTGCCTTCAAGGGGTGTTTGGTCACGGGTGAACTGTGCGTTGTCGGCGCTGCGGTTTGCTCAGGGACAGGGGCAGCGGCTTTTTGTGGTTCTGGCTCCGCTCTCGGTGTTTCGACAGCCTTGGCTGCATCCACGTTTCCGTCGCCATCTACTTCGATCTGCACCAATGGCGCGCCGATGGCAAGTGTGTCCCCGGCTGCGCCGGCAACCCAGCTGATTGTGCCAGAAACGGAGGTTGGCACTTCAACGACAGCCTTATCGGTCATGACTGCGCATAGCACATCATCTTCGACCACGACGTCACCCACCTTGACCATCCATTCATCGACTTCCGCCTCGGCGATCCCTTCGCCAATGTCGGGCAGGTTCATGACATAGAGTCCCATTTACGCCTCCATTACGGATTTAAGGGCTGCGCCAACGCGCTCAGGTCCCGGGAAATAGGCCCATTCCTGCGCATGGGGATAGGGTGTATCCCAGCCCGCAACGCGGGTGATTGGCGCTTCCAAATGGTAGAAACAGCGCTCTTGCACCAATGCGCTCAGCTCCGCACCGAAACCGGATGTTTGTGTGGCTTCATGGATCACCACGCAGCGCCCGGTCTTTTTGACCGAGGCTTCAATTGCATCGATATCCACAGGCCAAAGTGTGCGCAGATCGATGATCTCTGCATCTATACCGGTTTCATTCGCTGCGGCCTCCGCAACAAACACCATCGTGCCATAGGCTAGCACCGTCACGGCCTCCCCTTCACGATACACGGCGGCCTCGCTTAACGGGATCGTGTGATACCCGTCTTCGACCTCGCCCAATTCATGTGATTTCCAAGGGATCACCGGACGGTCGTGATGGCCATCAAACGGGCCATTATAAAGCCGCTTGGGTTCCAGAAAAATCACCGGGTCCGGGTCTTCGATCGCAGCCAGCAACAAGCCCTTCGCGTCCCGGGGGTTAGAGGGCATCACAACCTTCAGACCCGCAACATGGGTGAACAGGGATTCAGGGCTTTGACTGTGGGTCTGGCCCCCATAGATTCCGCCGCCCGTGGGCATACGGATGACCATCGGGCAGGTGAATTCCTGGTTGGACCGATGGCGCAAGCGCGCGGCCTCTTGGGTGATTTGATCGTAGGCCGGAAAAACATAGTCGGCGAACTGCACCTCAACGCAGGGCCGCAGGCCTTGCGCGGCCATGCCAATGCCCAAGCCCACGATGGCACTTTCGTTGATCGGCGTGTCGAACACGCGCCCTTCGCCATACTTCGCCTGCAAACCGGCCGTACACCGAAATACACCGCCGAAATAGCCCACGTCTTCGCCAAACACGACGACCTTTTCGTCATGGGCCAGGCTCTCGTCCATCGCGCTGCGCAGCGCTTCGATCATCGTCAATCGTGGCATGATCTAGAACCCCGCTTTCTGGCGCTGCTCGCGCAGGTGCCATGGCATTTCGGCGTAAACACCCTCAAAGACGGCAGTTCGTGACATCGGCTGCGGCGCTGTCATCGTCCCTTTGGCTTCAACGGCTTTTTGGGCCGTCGTGACCTGGTCGAGCATTTCGGCAGTCATTTGTGTATGGCGCTCTGCAGTCCATAGGCCGCGATGGATCAGATGCTCCTTGAGCCGCGTGACCGGGTCTCCAAGCGGCCAAGCAGCAGCCTCACCTTTGGGGCGATACCCCGACGGATCGTCCGATGTGGAGTGGGACGCCGCCCGGTAGGTAAACCATTCGATCACAACCGGCCCGTGCCCGGCGCGCGCGCGCGCAATGGCCCAATGGGATACCGCAGCCACCGCCAGGTAGTCATTCCCATCCACCCGCAGAGCAGGCAACCCATAGCCGCGCGCACGGCTCGCATGGGTCTTTGCCTTGCCCGTGGCCACACCTGTATAGGTCGAAATCGCCCACTGGTTGTTGACAATGTTCAAGATGACAGGGGGTTGATAGGTCGACGCCGACAAAAGGGCGGCGTGAAAATCGTTTGACGCGGTGGCCCCATCCCCGATCCATCCGGCAGCGATCTGGTCATTTCCGGTCATCGCATTGGCCATTGCCCAACCAACAGATTGTACAAATTGCGTACCCAGATTGCCCGAGATCGAAAAGAACCCGTGATCGCGCGCCGAATGCATAATGGGCAATTGCCGCCCCTCCAGCGGATCAAGGCTGTTCGAATAGAGCTGCCCCAACATCTGTTCCAACGGGTAATCATTGGCCACTAGAAGCGACTGCTGGCGATAGGTCGGAAAGTTCATATCCCCTTGCGACAGCTGCCGCTGGAACGCACAGCCGATGGCTTCTTCGCCTGTGCATTGCAGGTAAAAGGATGTTTTGCCCTGCCGCTGTGCCGTCAAGAGCCGCGCATCGATCGCGCGCATCATTTCCATGTCACGTAGCCCGGTGAGCAAGATGTCGTCGCCAAGCTGAGCCGCATAGTCGGCCCACGGCCCGATGGCTTGCCCGTCATCATCCAGCACACGGATCAACCCATTGGCATAGTCGCGTGTGCCCTGAGCATCGACGGCAAGATCCGGGACATCCAGCAAACCAGCCTTCGGTATATCGAGAAGCGAGAAATCCGGGCTATCCCCCGGCCGAGCGAGCGGTTGCGGAAAGGTCAGTTTTGCGGGGCTCATGTGGCTTGCATCCTTGTTCCGGCATGTAGACGGATAACCTCACCGTTCAGCATGGAGTTGGTCGCGATTGTCTCAACGGGGCGGGCGCGTTCATCAGGCTGGCCAAGGCGTTTGGGGACCCCTGAAAGCCACCAATTGGCATACGTTTTGCCTCTGCAATCGCCATATTTTGCATCTGTTT
>SPJK01037470.1_pt1 | contig 12737 bp, 10 predicted proteins | sample 3741771 | NCBI WGS metagenome assembly SPJK01 (sample SAMN10925997, study PRJNA522277) | cold seep metagenome | isolation source: Elba SIP-enriched marine methane seep metagenome, extraction at timepoint T2 | place: Italy: coast of Elba, Mediterranean Sea | reverse complement strand
TCCTTCTGTGATATTGATAGCAACTTTGTTGAGGCTTGCTTTAAATGTGGCATCAACTCGAATTGTATTATTGCAAGGGCATGACGGGGGTGATGCTGCCGGTAAAGTGATAGAAGCATTTGGTTCATTTGTTATCGGGGGCAACTTTGCAGTAGGTCTGGTTGTTTTTTCTATTTTGGTGGTGATTAACTTTGTCGTTGTAACCAAAGGTGCCGGGCGTGTTGCCGAAGTTGGTGCCAGGTTTACTCTGGATGCCATGCCCGGGAAACAAATGGCTATCGATGCAGATTTAAATTCTGGCTTGATAGATCAGGATCAGGCCCGGCAGCGTCGGGCAGAGATTGCGGCTGAGGCTGATTTTTATGGTTCCATGGACGGTGCGAGTAAATTTGTCAGAGGTGATGCGGTTGCAGGTATTATTATATTGTTCGTCAATATTATAGGCGGGCTGGCGATTGGTGTTGGCCAGCATGACCTGAGTTTTGCAGAAGCAGGAGAAGTTTATGTACTGCTGACCATCGGTGACGGCCTGGTTGCCCAGATTCCGTCTTTATTATTATCGACGGCTTCTGCCATCGTTGTAACAAGAGTCCGCGGCAGTGAAGAAAATGTAGGAGAACAAGTCGGGGCACAGTTATTTAATGAACCCAAGTCATTAATTATTACCGCTGGAATAATGGGCTTGCTAGGGGTTATTCCAGGAATGCCTAATCTGGTTTTTATATTGCTGGCCTTAATTTTACTGGGGGGGGCATATTTAATCGATCAGAGACACAAAAAGGAACAGGAAGAAATATTGCAGCAGGCGGCACAAGTACCTCAACAACAAGTGGCGTCTCAAGAGGTTAAAGAACTGGGCTGGGATGACGTCATGCCCGTCGACGTGATAGGACTGGAAGTGGGGTATAGGCTAATACCTTTAGTTGATAAAAACCAGGGTGGTCAGTTAATGACGCGCATCAAGGGAGTGCGTAAAAAGTTATCACAGGAATTGGGGTTTTTAATTCCTTCTGTGCATATTAGAGATAACCTGGATTTAGCACCAACCAACTATAGAATCTCCTTAATGGGAGTGACAGCCGGTGAGGCCGATATCAGACCCGATATGGAAATGGCGATCAACCCGGGACAAGTTTTTGGGACTTTACCCGGAGAGATTACTGAAGATCCGGCATTTGGGCTGGAGGCTGTATGGATAGAAGGCAATCAGAAAGATCAGGCGCAAACATTAGGTTATACCGTCGTTGATGCCGGAACAGTCGTTGCAACGCATCTGAGCCACATTTTACAATCAAATGCACATGAATTATTTGGTTATGAAGAGGCCCAGAATATTCTGGATAATCTGTCCAAATCAGCACCAAAACTGGTGGAAGATTTAGTGCCAAAAACCCTAGCACTAGGCATCGTTGTTAAAGTTTTGCAGAACCTGCTACGTGAAAATGTATCCATTCGTGACATAAGGACTATTGCCGAAACTTTGGCGGATTACGGTGCCAAGAGTCAAGATCCTGACATCTTGACATCAGCAGTCCGCGCAGCGTTAGGGCGGTCAATAGTCCATGAAATCAATGGAGTACAGGAAGAATTACAGGTTATTACATTAGAACCGGAGTTGGAACAGTTGTTGCATCAGTCTTTGCAGACGGCGGGTGAAAACGGCGCGGGGATAGAACCTGGATTAGCGCAGCAAATGCATACTTCATTAGAAGAAAGCGCGCAAAAAATGGAAATGGAAGGGCAGGTAGCGGTATTACTGGTTTCTTAATTTATACGACCCTGGTTAGCCCGATTTTTCCGTCATTCAATTTCTGGTTTACATGTCCTGGCATATAATGAAATTCCGGAAGATCGTCAGATCAAAGTGGTTTCAACGGTAGGGCAAAGCGCTTAGCGCGATATATTGAAGAGAGTAGGAAGCACGATGAAGATTAAACGATTTGTAGCAAAGGATATTCGACTCGCCATGCGTATGGTTAAAGATGAATTAGGTGCGGATGCTGTGATTATGTCTAACAGATCTGTAGATGAAGGCGTCGAAATAGTCGCTGCGAAAGACTTTGATGAGCAGGCAATACATAAAAACCTGAATTCTTCGAATGAAAGATCAAACGTAACGAGCAAATCAGATAAAAATGTCGAGTTAAAAGACTTTGAAACTGAAAAAAAGAATTTACATGTGATCAGTAGTCCCAGAAAAATGGGTAAAGATGGGACCATCCCCAAAAGACCTTTACGCCGCAATGTCGATCAATATGTAGGTTATGCAGAAAAAGTTAACCTTCCCAGTGAAACAAAAAAGGTGTTGACGTCGAAACTCAACCCATCATTAATAGAACAGACGAAGTCTCAAGCCGGTAAACAATTTAATCAGGACTTGGCTGAAAAAATTAAACAGCAATCTTCAGTGTCTGATAAATTCATGCAGGAAATGCGTGGTGAAATCAAGGCTTTAAAAACAGCATTAGATTCAAAGTTATCTGAAGTTTCCTGGAACCAGGGGGTTCAAGCTAATCCGGTTCGTATAAATTTATTACATAGGCTGGCGGATATGGGGTTTTCAAAAAAGCTTTCGATCAAAATAGCCAATCGCTTAGACAAGCAAAATGACTCTGAACTAGCCTTTGAAAAGGCAAAGGACATGCTGGCTAAGGTTTTACCGGTTACAGATGATAATTTGCTGGAATATGGTGGAATTGTCGCTTTAGTTGGTCCTACAGGCGTTGGCAAGACGACTACGATCGCAAAACTGGCCGCAAAATTCATTTTAAAGCATGGTTCCAAACAGGTTGCTTTGATTACCACGGATAATTACCGGATTGGTGCACATGAACAATTGACAACCTACGGCCGGTTACTGGATGTACCAGTCCGGTCTGCAGCAAATGCAGAAGAGCTGCGTCATCATATTAATAGTTTTAATGACAGACAATTGATTTTAATTGATACGGCTGGCATGAGTCAGCGCGACATGCGTTTGGCGGAACAAATTCAGACTTTACAACATGAAGATGTGCCTATTAAAACCTATTTGGTCATGTCGGCGGCAACTCAATATAAAGCGATGAATGAGATTATTAATGCATTTAAAGTTTTTAAACCGGAATCGAGTATTTTGACTAAACTTGATGAAACAGTGACTCAGGGTTCAACTTTATCTGCGATTATAGAAAACCAATTACCCGTTTCCTTTATGACTAATGGTCAGCAAGTGCCAGAAGATATATATTTTCCTGAAGCTTATACTATGATTGAAGAATGTGAGGAAGGACTGGACCATGAAGATGATAATAATGAAACAGTCAATTATGAAGATTGGGTAGCGGAAGGCTATGCATAATTCATTTGATCAAGCAGCTGGAATAAGAGAAATGAGACAAATAAAACCAAAACCTGTACGTGTTATAGCTGTTACCAGCGGTAAAGGCGGGGTTGGTAAAACTAACCTATCGGTCAACCTGGGTGTTGCCTTGTCAAAAATGGGTAGACGTGTCGCATTACTTGATGCAGATATGGGTTTGGCAAATGTCGACATTTTATTGGGACTGTCACCTGAATTTAATTTATCGCATGTGTTAACGGGTGATAAATCGCTGAAAGACATCATGCTGACAGGACCGGCAGGCTTAAAAGTAATACCTGCATCATCAGGAATACAGCAAATGTCGGAATTGTCATCAGTAGAACAGGCCGGCGTAATTCGGGCATTCAGTGAAATAGATCAAAACCTTGATGTTCTCATAGTCGATACTGCGGCTGGTATTTCATCCAGTGTGGTGAATTTTGCGCGCGCCTGTCAGGAAGTGATCGTGGTGATTTGTGATGAACCTACCTCTCTAACAGATGCATACGCCTATATTAAGTTATTAAACCGTGATTACGGATTGAACCGGTTTCATATCGTGGCAAATATGGTGCAGACTGTTCAACAAGGTCAGCAATTGTTTACTAAATTGACTAAAGTAACCGATAGATACCTGGATGTTTCCCTAAGCTACGAAGGCTCAGTTCCTTTTGATGAGTATTTAAGAAAGTCAGTACAAAAACAGAAGCCGGTTATCGAAATTTTTCCCCGGAGTAAGGCTGCGCTGGGTTTTAAAAACCTGGCATTAAAGATAGACGGTTGGCCAGTGAAAATTCAGGCTGGCGGCTATCTCGAATTTTTTGTAGAACGAATGATTGAATACAGCACACATGAGGATGTTGCATGAATGGAGCGTCAATGTATGCGACCATGCAGACCGGAAATGCAGATGACTTTGTGATTCAGCATGTACCTCTGGTTAAACGTATTGCATATCATTTGATGGGACGATTACCTGATTCTGTGCAGGTGGATGATTTAATTCAGGCTGGTATGCTGGGTTTGTTGGAGGCGATTAAAAATTATGACACGGCTCAGGGGGCAAGCTTTGAAACCTATGCCGGTATTCGGATTAGAGGATCTATGCTTGATGAGGTTAGGCGCTCTGACTGGACTCCACGCTCTGTACATAAAAAGGCCAGAATGGTTTCCGAGGCTATCAGGGAAGTTGAGAATAAACTAGGCCGTGACGCTAGGGATGCTGATATTGCTGAGCATTTAGGCATGGATAATGACGAATATAACCAAATTCTTCAAGACTCGGTGGGTTGCAAAACCTTTAGTGTTGAACAGTTATCTGAAACGGGTGATCACGTTTTTAAGGAAGCAGAGAAGGATAATCTGCAGCCCATAGATTTATTAGGGGAAGAAAGTTTTCAGCAAGCTTTGGCACAGGCCATTTTGGGCCTGCCAGAAAGAGAGCGCTTGGTTGTTTCACTTTATTACGATGAAGAATTGAATTTACGAGAAATTGGCAAAGTTTTAGATGTCAGCGAATCCAGGGTGAGTCAGATAAGCAGTCAGGCAATGTTAAGGCTGCGCTCAAGGCTAGCTGAATGGTATGAAGCAAAAGAAAATATTTGATGAATGTACTATATTTAGGATGAATAGTTTAAGGTTTATTGCTTTAAATCGACACAACAACGACAAAATTAAAAGGTTGGAGATTTTCCTTGGATAAAAACATGAAAATTCTTATTGTTGATGATTTTTCAACAATGAGGCGTATAGTAAAAAATCTATTGAAAGATCTGGGTTTTACCAATACCTTTGAAGCTGATGACGGTAAGAGTGCGTTACCTATTTTGGAAGCAGGTGAAATAGATTTTTTGTTAACAGACTGGAATATGCCTGGAATGACGGGGATAGATCTCTTGAAAGCGGTTCGAGCTAACCCCGAAATTGCTGATTTGCCCGTCTTAATGATAACTGCTGAAGCAAAAAGAGAACAAATTATTGTCGCTGCTCAAGCCGGTGTGAATGGTTATGTGATTAAACCTTTTACAGCAGCAACATTGAAAGAAAAAATCGAAAAAATCTTTGAACGCATAGACAGTTAGCCAAATCAACTCAGGAGATTAACGAATGACGAGAGAGATTCGTTTAGCTTTAGCTAAGGATTTGGTTACTGCTTTAGAAAATGGGGATGAAACACTAGCCGGTGGTTTGCAGGATGAAATTGCCAAGTTAAGTGAAACTCATATGTACCAAGAGGTAGGGCGCTTAACAAGACAACTGCATGATACCTTGAATGGCTTTACTATAGATTCGAAAACAGCATCAATTAATGAAGCTGATTTACATGATGCCAAGGAACGATTGCAATATGTGATTAACATGACCGAAAACTCGGCAAACCAGACCTTAACTGCAGTAGAAAACTTATTACCCATTTCTCAAGACCTTAATGAACAAGCGGCACAACTGGCCGTGAAATGGGAAAGATTTCTTGATAGAGAAATGCCTTTTGCTGAGTTCAAAAATATGAGTTCAGAAATTACTAAACATTTTCACGAATCCAAAGAATCTTTAATGCAGGTTCAGTCAGGGCTTAATGATATTTTAATGGCTCAAGGCTTTCAGGATGTAACAGGGCAAATTATTAAGCGAGTGATAGAACTGGTACAGGATTTGGAAACCAGTATGATTGAGTTGATTAGTATTTCGGGACATAAATGTTCGGAAACCAAACATATTCATGATCATGACCTGCCTGGTCCTGTCGTTCCGGGAGTTGACGATAAGGATGGTGATGTAGCTACCAACCAGGATGATGTTGATGACCTTTTGTCTAGTCTAGGTTTCTAGAGGAATAGCATGACAATTGATCTTGATGATGAAATATTACAAGACTTTTTGGTTGAAGCGGGTGAAATTCTCGAACAATTAGGCGAGCAGTTGGTTCGACTTGAACTGACACCAGAAGATCCGGAATTGTTAAATGCAATCTTTAGAGGATTTCACACCATTAAAGGGGGGGCAGGTTTTTTATCTCTAGATCCATTAGTCTCCGTCTGCCATCAAGCAGAAGATGTATTCGATGTTCTGAGGGAAGGTGAACGTAAAATCACTGCTGATTTAATGGATGTGATACTGGAAGTGGTTGATGTAGTCAATCTGATGTTTGAGCAGGTGAAGGTGGGTAATGATCCTGAACATGCAGATGAAAACCTATTGGAAAGGCTATTAAGCTTTACCCGAGGCGCAGGCGAGGTAGAGAACGCAGATTTGGAATCCACAGTGATTATCGATGCTCCGGTCGTTGCTGATGTGGTAGAGCAAGAGTTTGAATCAATGCTGAGTGATGGTACTGAATCTGCAACAGCTGACTCTGCTGATGATGAAATAACAGAAGATGAATTCGATAATTTACTGGACGAGCTGCATGGTAAGGGGAAATTTTCAGTTCAAGGGTTGCAGCAGCAAACACAGCAAGATGAAAAATCAGATACGGGTGATATCACAGAAGAAGAGTTTGAAAATTTGTTGGATGAATTGCATGGAAAGGGACAGTTTTCTGTAAATAGTCTGGATAAACCGGAACTGTCAGTGCCGAAACCCGTACCGGAAAGTCCATCGGATGAAATCACGGAGGAAGAGTTTGATAATTTATTAGACGAAATGCATGGTAAAGGAAAGTTTTCTGCAAAAAATCTAACGGAAGAGAATGCATCTGAAACAAGCCAGGATTCCGGCGATATTACCGAAGAAGAATTCGATGATTTACTGGATGAAATACATGGGAAAGGGACTTTCAATAGCGCCAACCTTAATCAGTCTACCAATAAAGAAGACATTAAAGAACAAGCAATTGACCACAGTGTAGAAAGTGCTGAGCCTAAAAATAAGCAACAGACGAAAAATGTACAGAAAAAACCAGAGCCCATCATTCAATCTGTACAAAAAACCAGTGCCGTCAATCCGGCTTCTAAAAAGCCGGTAAAAGAAACATTTAATAAGTCAGAAATAAAACCGGCAAAGTCTACAACAACTGCCCCACAGACAGAGACAACAGTACGCGTAGATACACATATTCTGGATGATATTATGAATATGGTAGGGGAACTTGTTTTAGTCAGAAATCGTTTTCAAACACTCAAAGCCTCTTCTGAGTTAGATTCGAGTGAGAATATGACTAAGGCGGTTGCAAATTTGGATATAGTGACTGCAGATTTACAATTAGCGGTTATGAAAACCAGAATGCAGCCTATAAAAAAAGTGTTTGGTCGTTTTCCACGCGTGGTAAGGGATTTATCAAGAAGTTTAAACAAGGAAATAAGACTGGAGCTTGTTGGTGAAGAAACCGATTTAGATAAGAATCTGGTTGAGGCCTTGGCTGATCCCTTGGTGCATTTGGTCAGAAATGCAGTGGATCACGGCATAGAATCTCCGGAGGATAGAGTTGCTGCAGGAAAGCCCAGGGCAGGTCTGGTGATACTAACAGCCTCTCAGGAAGGTGATCATATTCAGCTATCTATTAAGGACGATGGAAAAGGAATGAATGCTGATGTACTAAGGCGGATGGTTGTTGAGAAAGGCTTGATGGATGAAGAATCGGCTGCAAGACTGGAAAATAAGGAATGTTATAACCTGATCTTCATGCCGGGATTTTCCACAAAAACAGAGATTTCAGACGTTTCCGGCCGCGGGGTAGGGATGGATGTTGTAAAAACACGCATAACCCAGATGAATGGTGTCGTCGAAATTGATTCGGAGGAAGGTGTCGGAAGTACGATTATCATTAAAGTACCACTCACGCTTGCGATTATGCCCACTTTAATGGTGATATTGGGCGGACAGGCTTTTGCATTACCGTTGGCCAGTGTACTGGAAATACTTGATTTAGACTTAAGCCGTACCAATGTTGTAGATGGTCAATTAGTCATTATGGTTAGAGAAAAAGCACTGCCTGTGTTTTTTCTAAGTGAGTGGCTGGTTAATGACCCTAATTATGTTTTAGACAAACAGTCTACCGGACATGTCGTTGTAGTTAATGCTGGAGGTAGGCAAATCGGGTTTGTGGTTGACCAGTTGATAGGTCAGGAGGAAGTTGTGATTAAACCCTTAGGGGCAAAATTACAAGGCTTGGAAGGATTGGCAGGTGCAACGATTACAGGTGATGGTAAAATCGCATTGATACTTGATGTCCCGGGATTAATGAGTAAATATGCCGGTTAGCTAGTTTTATTGGCTTGTTGTGATAGTGCAATACTGATTGAAACCGCTATTAAGGCACAAAGCTAACTTAAAGACTTTTTCGAACTAAGCTCTGAAAACCCTGTCCAGCAAAGTAGAAAAGTTGTCTTTACTTTTTAAATGTCTCTGCTAGGTTGTACGTTACTTCTTATTGGTTATACTTTGATTACTAATTGAAGTATGAGGAGTCAAGTGACCTTCCTTACTTTCTTTGCTTTTTTCTGTTTGACCGCTATCGCACTGAATAGTGAGGGCTTATTTTTTTTATGGCTATACGAGTATTAATTGTTGATGATTCCAGCTTTATTTGTAAACTAATTCAGGGAGTTCTGGAGGAAGGCTCTGGCTTTAAGGTTGTGGGTACAGCATCAAATGGAAAACAGGCTATACAGTTGGCAATAAGACTAAAGCCCGATATTATTACGATGGATGTTGAAATGCCTGTTATGGATGGTATTTCGGCGGTAAAGAAAATTATGGCAGTGTGCCCTACGCCAATTTTAATGTTTTCGGCTTCAACTCACACAGGTGCTAAATCGGCATTAGATGCTCTGAATGCCGGAGCGATAGATTTTTTGCCAAAGCAACTGGATCAGATTGATGATGATATGGATAAGGCCAAACGTCAATTAAGAAGCAGGGTTAGAATTGTTGCATTACAGGCAAAAAAAAACCGGTCAAATGTAATTGAGGCAGAGTCTGACTCAATACCCCAGGAAATAGAAATAACTGAACAAGTTAAAATAACATCTGCACCTATGGGTCGCCAGGCCGTTAGGAAAAAGGTAGAGCTATTAGTAATAGCGGCTTCTACAGGAGGGCCAGTTGCGATACAAAGAGTGTTATCGCAATTGTCTTCAGATTGTTCCTTTCCAATCCTGATCATTCAGCATATGCCTGATAAATTTACAAAAAGTTTTGCAGACAGGTTAAATAAAATATGCAAAGTCAATGTAAAGGAAGCCAAAAACGGAGATGTGTTAACTCCAGGAACAGCATTAATTGGACCCGGTGGAATGCAAATGGAAGTTAAAGACAGGGGAAATCATAAAATTGTGACTATCAGAGAAAAACAACTAAGGGAAATTTATAGTCCTAGTATTGACCTCACTCTATCGTCAGTGGCAAAGGTGTTTACGGCTAACGTGTTGACAGTTGTTTTAACAGGTATGGGAGCCGATGGAAAAGAAGGGGCAAAAAAATTGAAGAAAAAAGGTTTTTCTGTTTGGGCTCAGGATGAGGCAAGTTCTACTATTTATGGCATGCCAAAAGCCATCATAGAAGCAAACCTTGCTGATTTTGTTTATAGTCTTGATGATTTAGCAAATGAATTTAAAACGATGAGTTAAATGGATATCTTAAGTATTTTAGGTGTTTTATTAGGCTTCATAGCGATTGTAGGGGGGAATTTTTTAGAGGGTGGCCACCTGGCCTCTCTATTGAATCTTCCTGCGCTGATTATAGTATTAGGGGGTACGTTGGGTGCCACTTTCTTGCATTTTCCACCCAAGATTATATTTCACAGTATCAGGGTTTTATGGCTGATTGTCAGGCCTAGAAAAATTTTATTGCAAAATCAGGTTGATAAGTTGGTGGGTTGGAGTGCATTGGCTAGAAAAGAAGGCTTGTTAGGTCTGGAATCTATTGTAGATAAAGAACACGATCCATTTGCTAAAAAAGGCCTGCAATTGTTAGTAGATGGAAATGAGCCTGATGTGATTAGAGATTGTCTGGATGTTGAGCTGAATACATTGGAACATGCCGAGATTCAAGCAGCTAAAGTCTATGAGGCAATGGGGGGGTATTCTCCTACTATAGGGATTATAGGCGCTGTAGTCGGCTTAATTCACGTGATGCAGAATTTAGCGAATCCAGAATTATTGGGCTCAGGTATTGCAACCGCATTTGTTGCGACGATTTACGGTGTTGGGTTAGCAAACCTGTTGTTTTTACCCATTTCAAATAAATTAAAATTACAAACGCATTATTTAGTTCAAGCTAAAGAGATGATGCTGGAGGGGATTACCTCAATTGCCGAAGGCGAAAACCCAAGAAATATAGAGTTGAAACTTTCCGGTTACATACAATGAAGTCATGCATAGCGTATGTATTTCTGGATATGGATACAATCGAATTAATAGATAGATGACTTATGGCTCGGTCAAGGCGTAGAGTACGAAATTTTGATGAGAGTGATAACCATGAGCGCTGGTTGGTTTCATATGCCGATTTTGTGACTTTATTGTTTGCATTTTTTGTAGTGATGTACTCAATTTCTTCGATAAATGATACAAAATATTTGAATTTATCAGAAGCATTGGATGACGCTTTTTCAAGTCATAAAGAAGTTCAAAAAGTAATCGAACCTATACAGGTGGGTAATGAACCAAAGACACTCAACCCCATCATACTCAATATTCCGGCAACTGAAGAAATTGAAAAGGAAAGGCAGTTAAGTGAGGGCGTTTTAAAGGAAAGACGTCTGTTGCAGTTTGTTTCTAATCAGTTTGAGCAAGTGTTACAGCCTTATGTTGATGATGATCTGGTTGAAGTGAAAAGACATGATTTCTGGATTGAGTTAGAAATGAATAGTCAGTTATTATTTTTAAGCGGAGAAGCCGAGTTATCAAACAAAGCCATTCCTGTGCTTAGAAAAATATCTGAAGTTGTTAGACTGATGCCTAATGTGATTAATATTGAAGGACATACTGATAATGTACCTATAGATACACTTGAGTTTCCGTCAAACTGGGATTTATCTGCTGCCAGAGCCACTTCTGTCGTCAGAGAGTTTATTAATAATGGTATTTCTCCTAAACGATTATCTGCAGTTGGCTATGGAGAATTTCATCCCGTTGCCGATAACAACAATGAAGAGGGGCGCAATAAGAATAGACGAGTGGTGCTGGTTTTAATGTCACAAGCTTTTGCACGCTATGGAATGAGCGATGAAAATCGGGCAAAGGCACTTAATTTAAATCTGCCGGAATCTTTTCAAAATAACTCAAATGATAATCAGTAAAACCTAGTAGGCAAAAAATGAAAATATGGGCAGTGTCTAACCAGAAAGGGGGGGTGGGGAAAACAACGACAGTTGTTTCTCTGGGAGGACTATTGTCTGCATGGGGCTATAGAACGTTATTAGTGGACCTGGATCCGCATGGCTCATTAACGAGTTATTTTAATATGAACCCTGATGGGATGGAGTTTAGTGTTTACAATTTATTTCATGACACAGGACAGAAAAAAAAGAATATTACTCCAGCGCCTTATATCGTAAAAACGAAGTTTGATGGTTTGTCCGTGTTACCTGCATCTACTGCAATTGCCACGTTAGACCGGCAAGTTGCTTCTTTAGGTGGAATGGGACTGGTTATTGCAAATGCGTTAAACAAGGTGTCAGAAGATTATGACTATGTCATTATTGATAGTCCTCCGATGTTAGGCATATTGATGATTAACGCGCTTGCAGCCTGTCATCATATTATTATTCCCACTTTATCTGAACATCTGGCTTTAAAAGGCCTGGAGCGTATGGTGCACACAGTAAATATGGTATACAAATCCAGGCAACATTCGCCTCAGTTTACGATTGTACCCACGATGTTTGATAAACGGACTAAAGCTGCTCGCGAGAGTCTAGTTAAGCTACGTCATACTTATCCGGGACAAATTTGGGATTTAGTCATACCAATAGATACAAAAATAAGAGATGCTAGCCTGCAAGGTATACCGGCTTCTATAAAAGAGCCGAATTCAAAAGCGGTTGAAGCTTATGCAGAGTTATTGGCGTATTTATCGCCGGAAAATATGCAATCTGCTAAAAAACTGGCGATTAACTGATGGCTGCAGATGATCTGGGTGTAAAGATAGTCAATCAGGAAATAGCATTAGACAGCTATCTAAGCACGCTTCTGGAAGAAATCCCCTCTGAATTTTCAGACGAAGATGCAACAGAAAAACATTTAATTCAAGCAGATGTTCAGATAGAACAAACGGGAGTAACAGCAAAAGCGCCTAAAATTCAGGCTGTTCAGGATCTGCCGGAAAAGAAAATTGATAGCAACACATTATCTGTATCTACGCTAAATCCTTTGTCTGTAATGCCGGAATGGTCTCAGCAAGAATTCTCGGCCTTGTTTTTTAAATTAGATAAAATGATTTTAGCTACCCCTGT
>SPJK01072746.1_pt1 | contig 12740 bp, 11 predicted proteins | sample 3741771 | NCBI WGS metagenome assembly SPJK01 (sample SAMN10925997, study PRJNA522277) | cold seep metagenome | isolation source: Elba SIP-enriched marine methane seep metagenome, extraction at timepoint T2 | place: Italy: coast of Elba, Mediterranean Sea | reverse complement strand
CCGATACGGTTGCAGATTTGGCGGAAATTTTACCTGAGCACCGGCAAATTGTTATCGCCCGTGAATTGACCAAACTCTATGAAACCATCGTTAAAGGCACTGCGGGTGAAATGCTTGCCTGCATTGAGCAGGATGACAATATGAAAAAAGGCGAATTTGTGCTCATCGTTGATGCTGAAAAAACCGAACCGAAATCACAAACGGTTTCATCGGAGCAGCTAAGGGTTCTGACGCTATTGATGCAGCAATGTTCATTAAAAACTGCTGTTAATTTAACGGTTGAGATCACAGGGGGAAGAAAAAAAGATATTTATCAGGCGGCGTTACAATTGCCTAAATGATTTAAACAAGCTTTCATAAATTTGGTATATTCTTAAGAATAAGAGAACCCAGATTGCATTCACTTCCGGAAAGGTACATTATGAAAAACGGTGCTCAATTACTAGTTGATTGTTTAATAAAACAAGGGGTTAAATATATTTTCGGTATTCCGGGGGCAAAAGTTGATGCGGTATTTGATGCCTTGGCGGAGGGGGGGCCGGAATTAATCTTATGTCGACATGAGCAAAATGCCGCATTTATGGCTGCCTGCATAGGCCGCCTGACCGGTAAACCGGGGGTAGTATTGGTGACATCGGGCCCGGGCGTGTCAAACTTGGCGACCGGATTGGCTACTGCTACTACCGAAGGCGACCCGGTAGTGGCTTTAGGTGGGGCGGTGCCGCGGGCAATGCACTTAAAGCATACTCATCAAAGCATGGATAATGTCAGCGTGTTGAAGCCGGTGACCAAAAGCAGCGTTGAAGTGGAAGTCGCGGAAAATATTTCTGAAGCAATTTGTAATGCGTTTCGTTTGGCCAGTCAGCCACGAGGCGGTGCAGCATTTATCAGCTTGCCGCAAGATATTTTAAATAACCCGGCCGGTTGTTGCGCATCCGACCCTGTTCCGCCGGTTTTGACCGGTGCGGGATCTGAGCAAGGCATTAACAATGCGGTTGATTTAATCAATAAAGCCCAATTTCCGGTGTTATTGTTAGGTTTGGAAGCGGGTAAGCCGGAAAATACCCAGGCAATTAGAGCTTTGTTGCAGCAATGTCCCTTAGCAACCATTGAAACTTATGAAGCGGCCGGGGTGTTAAGCCGTGATTTACTGCCTTGCTTTGTAGGCCGGGTCGGCTTATTTCGCAACCAGCCCGGCGACCGTTTGTTAACCAAGGCGGATGTGGTGTTGACGGTAGGTTTTGATCCGGTCGAATACGACCCTGAAGTGTGGAATCAAGATAAGCGGCTACGCTTGATTCATCTGGATGCGAACCCGGCGGATATTGGCCGCTGTTATCAACCGGAAATAGAAATCATCGGTGATATTGCCTCCAGCGTTGAGGCAATCAAACGGCGATTACCTTCAGCGCCGTTAAAGCAGGCCGATGTGGTGAGCGAATTGAGTTTAGCCCTTTATGCGGATCATGAACAAGGGGCAGCTAAAAACCAATGCCCGATTCATCCTTTACGGTTTATCCATGATTTACAAACCCTGATGGATGATGACACTACCATCATTAGTGATATTGGTTCACATTATATGTGGCTGGCGCGACATTTATATTGTTACCAGCCGCATCATTTACTGTTTAGCAATGGTCAACAGACCCTGGGGGTCGCTTTGCCCTGGGCCATCGCTGCCAATCTGGTCAGGCCCGAGGAGAAAGTCATTTCGATTTCCGGTGATGGCGGGTTTTTATTCTCCGCAATGGAACTGGAAACCGCGGTTAGAATAAATAGTCACTTTGTTCATTGTGTATGGCGCGATGGTAGTTATGATATGGTAGGTAGTCAGGAGCAAATGAAATACGGTCGCCGCACGGGTGTTGAGTTCGGGGCGCTGGATCTGGTCAAATTCGCTGAAAGTTTTGGCGCTACCGGGTTTTTAATTGAAACAGCGGAACAATTGTTACCGACCTTGCAACATGCATTGACTCTGGACGGCCCGGTGTTGATCGACGTGCCGATTGATTATTCGGACAATGCGCAATTGTTTGCCAATACCGATCATTACGGCGGCCATTGACAGATTCAGGATGTTAAGTGATGAATAGTGTGGATATTGCCTGGCTGGTTTTACGAGTTTGTTATGCAGCTTTGTTTTTGTATCCCTTGCCGGGGTTAATTCGAGATTGGCAAGGAACGGTGTCGGCATCACGTCTATTAAATGAAAAGTTTGCCACTAATCTTGCGGCGATATCAGTGTTGCTGATGTTTTTTGGCGCATTGTCAATTTTGTTTGGCGTGTATGGACAAGTGGGGGCTTTAGGCTTATTGGGTTTTAATCTTGGTGGTTCGGTTTTGCATCAACGCTTGGCTGGCGTCGCATTGCAAAGTCAGCTGTCGTCAACAGCATCCGATCAGGACAAACAGGTATTGATGGACATGGTGAACCTGGCAGTTGCCGGTCACAGCAGCTCCGCCTGGAAAAATTATGTGCTGGCTGCAGTAGCTTGTTTTTTTATGATATTGGGTACCGGGCCTTACAGTCTGTATCCATAAAGTAACTTAGGAAAATCAATATGGCAAACGAACTTTACCGCAAAGGCATGGAAGAGATGCGTAAACACCTGGGCCCGGAAGCCGATCATTATGTGGAAAACATTAAAGAAATTTCGCCGGAGTTCGCCAAGGTCAATGTCGAATTCCCATTTGGAGAATTATATACACGTGATATCCTGGATGATAAAACCCGCGAATTATGTACTGTGGCAGCATTGACAGTACAGGGTTTCGCGACGCCGCAGCTGAAGATCCATGTCAGCGCCGCATTGAATTGCGGCGCTTCGCGGAAAGAGATTGTGGAAGTGATCACGCAAATGATAGCCTATTGCGGTTTTCCCGGCGCAACCAATGCCTTGATGGGGGCTAAAGAGGTTTTCGCCGAACTTGACGCTAAACAGCAAAACCAATCTTCTAACAGTGATACATAATGAATGCACTGCAAGACCCGATATCGCAAGTTATTTGCCCCTGCACAGGCACCACAGTTGAAAAAGTGCAAGATTTATTGGTTAGCGGCCGGGCGTCTGATGTAGATAAGATATCCAGAATCACCGGCGCTTGTTCAGGGTGTGGCGGCTGCGAATATGATGTGATGAAATTGATCGAGGGTTTTGTCTGTCTGGATGATGCCGGTTGATTTTTTAGCAGAAAATTCTCTATTGACTAAGCAAGGCTAAAAGTTGACAAGCCCTACCGAGTGCTATAAATTGCTGAAAAGAACTAAGGGATGTAAATGGGATCAGTTTGGTAAACGTAGCTAGATTTTTTTGTGTTTGCCTTGACAATAATGTCTATACTTAAAAAGTAAGTAGAAGTAATCGACAGTATACCGTCTGGAGTGAGTGTGAGACGAACCGGGATAGTGACAAATAATAATGATACTAAAGGGCATGCTATTCTGATTCAGCAATGGGTTTATTTGCTGGTATTGCTGTTGTTCGCCTATCATCCCATGGCTACGGCCATGCATCCTATCTCCTCCAATACCAATCTGATCAGCAGATATCCGGTATATCCTAAGATTGACTATTCAAGCAGTGGTAACCCGGCTGCGATTAAACGCGGTGAATATTTGGTTAAAATCGGTGATTGCATTGCCTGTCATACCAATCCTGATCATGGCGGGAAAGCGTTTGCCGGTGGTTTACCTATTGCAACCCCGTTTGGCACTTTTTATACACCTAATATTACCCCGGATCAAGAAACCGGCATTGGTGATTGGCAAGAAGCGGATTTTATCCGGTTGATGCGTGAGGGGATCTTAGCGGATGGCTCAAATGCTTTTCCGGCATTTCCCTATGTTTATTTTAATCGGGTTAATGACCAGGACTTAAAGGACATCTGGGCTTATTTACAGGCTATTCCCAAAATATCGGAACCGGACCGGGGCAATACCTTACCGTTTCCCTTGAATGTCCGATTATTTCAATACGGCTGGAAAATGCTGTATTTTTATCCGGATGCCGGAATGTTTCAGGAACAAGCTGATAAATCCAGACAATGGAACCGCGGTGCTTATCTGGTTGAAGGACTTGGACACTGCACCATGTGCCATACTCCGATGAATTTGCTTGGCGCGGAGCAAAAAAAATATTACCTGACCGGTTCTTTCATACAGGGCTATTGGGCACCGGATATTACCAGCCGGGGTTTGAGTGATGCGACTCGCTATCAGGTAGCGAATGTGTTTGCCAAAGGTGATTTAATCAATCGGGCTGGCAAAGTGCGAGGGCCTATGGCCGATGCCAATCATGATAGCCTGATGCATTTGAATAAGTATGACCGGCTGGCGATTGCCGATTATTTAAAATCCATTGCCAGTCGTCAGCCGCGTAATATCCCCGAGATCACCGCATCGCAAGACCCGATCAAAAGAGGGCATCAGGTTTATGCTAATGTCTGCGTGATTTGTCATTTAAACGGTGAGGTCGGCGCACCGCGTATTGGTGATCAGGGTGAATGGCAGACCCGGCTTAAATTAAGTAATATTTCGGGACTATATCGCCATGCCGTGAATGGTTTTAATAAAATGCCGGTCAAAGGTGCTTGTGTGACTTGTAATGATGCCGATGTGATTGCCGCCGTCGATTATATTCTTTATCACTCACTGCAACATTCGCAATGGCAACAGATTAAAACCCCCCAGGCAATGGCGCGAAGCCAAACGCAAGTAACAAAATCCGGTGAAATGGTTTATCAACAAACCTGTAGTGTTTGTCATGAATTGGGTCAATTGGGTGCACCGGTGACAGGTAATCGTGAACAATGGGTGCCGATCATTAGTAAAAACTTTGACGAGCTCTTTATCAATACTTATCAAGGACTCAATAACATGCCGCCGAAGGGTGGCTGTAATCAATGCACCGGCTCGGAAATTAAAGCGGCGGTAAAATATATGGTCAAGGAAAGTCAGGATGGCTACGATTATTCTTTATGGTAAAGTCGAGGGTAACCCGCAGTTATGAATAATTCTAGCCGCATAATCATCAACATTGGCCGTTTGTTGGGCTTGCTGGGTTTACTGTCAACATTTCCAGCAGTGGCAGACTGGCGAATGAATCTATATCGCGGTGTCACGCCGATTAGCCAGGATATTTATAATCTGCACATGACCCTGCTTGGCATTTGTTTTGCCATAGTATTGATTGTTTACGGTTTATTGATATTTATCATCATTCGTTATCGGCATTCCAAAGGTGTTAAACCGGCGACGTTTGACAGCAACCGCAAACTGGAATGGTTGTGGGCGGTTATTCCGTTAATTATTTTGATTATCATGGCAATACCGGCTACTAAAGTGTTGCTGGATATGGAGGATTTTGCTGATTCTGATGTCACTATTAAAGTAACCGGGTCACAGTGGCGCTGGCATTATCAGTATCTGGATCATGGCGTGGAGTTTTACAGTAACCTGTCCACTCCGACTGCACAACTGGAAGGAAAATCCCCTAAAAATCCGCATTATTTATTGGAAACGGACCGGCGTGTGATTTTGCCGGTAGATAAAAAAGTGCGTTTTCTGGTAACCTCCAGTGATGTGATTCATTCCTGGTGGGTGCCGGAACTGGGGGTTAAGCGTGATGCAATACCCGGTTATGTGCATGAATCCTGGGCGCGAATTGAAAAACCGGGTGTATATCGGGGTCAATGCGCAGAGTTATGCGGCGTCAATCATGCTTATATGCCAATCGTTGTCGAAGCCGTCAGCAATGAGGAGTTCCTGGCCTGGGTACAGAAAAATAAAATTTCCAGCAAAGGTTCTGAATCGGATGTGACTCAAGAGTTACCTAAGCAGAGCCTGGAAACGGTGATGCCAGCGGGTGAACAATATTATTTACAATACTGTGCTGCCTGTCATCGACCTGATGGCGAAGGCAATCCTCCGTTGTTTCCATCCCTGGTTACCAGTTCCGTGGCGGTTGGCGAACCGATATCACGGCATATTGATATCGTGTTAAATGGTATTGAGGATAGTGCGATGCAGGCATATAAAGACGTGTTGACCGATCAACAAATCGCGGCGATTATTACCTATGAACGTAATGCCTGGGGCCATCATACAAACGATCTGGTGACGCCGGAACAGATTCAGAGCCGACGATTAATAAGCAAAGAGGAGCCGCAATGAGCGCCGAGCCTATCACAGAAGCAGCAGACCATGAAAGCCATGGGCATCCGTCTCCGGCTGGTAAATTGGCATTTGTGAAACGCTGGGTGTTTACCACCAATCATAAAGATATCGGTACCCTGTATTTATGGTTAGCATTTTTCATGTTTTTTGTCGGTGGTGCAATGGCGTTGTTGATTCGCATGGAGTTATTTCAACCCGGTCTGCGTTTTGTCGAGCCTAATTTTTTTAATACCCTGACCACCATGCATGGCCTGATTATGGTATTCGGGGTGGTGATGCCGGCTGCTGTCGGTATTGCCAATTGGCAGATTCCCATGATGATCGGCGCTTCGGATATGGCCTTGCCGCGTTTGAATAATATGAGTTTCTGGTTATTGCCATTTGCTATCGCTTTGTTAAGCAGCACCTTGTTTATGGATGGCGGCGGTCCAAATTTCGGCTGGACCATGTATGCACCGTTATCCAGTCATTATGCGCCGCCCAGCACGGACTATATGATTTTTTCGGTACATATGCTGGGCATTTCCTCGATTTTGGGTGCGATCAATATTATCGTGACCATCTTTAATTTACGTGCACCGGGCATGACCTGGATGAAGTTGCCGATGTTTGTCTGGACCTGGTTTGTAACGGCTTTTTTACTGTTGGGCATTATGCCGGTTTTGGCGGCGGCGGTGACTATGTTGTTAGCCGACCGGAATTTCGGCACTAGTTTTTTTGATGCCGCAGGCGGCGGCGACCCGGTTTTGTTTCAGCATATTTTCTGGTTTTTTGGTCACCCGGAAGTATATGTTTTGGTGTTACCGGCATTTGGCGTTATTTCCCAGGTGATCCCGGCTTTCAGTCGGAAAAAGCTGTTCGGTTATCAGTTTATGGTGGTGGCGACGGTTGCGATTGGTTTGATGTCTTATCTGGTCTGGGCGCATCATATGTTCACTACCGGCATGGCCCCTTGGGCGGAAATGTTTTTCATGTACAGCACCATGCTGATTGCGGTACCGACCGGCATCAAGGTTTTTAACTGGATCACTACCATGTACCAGGGCTCAATCAGTTATGAAACGCCGATGCTGTTTGCTGTGGGTTTTGTGTTTTTATTCGTCTTGGGGGGGTGTACCGGGGTAATGATGTCGATTGCGCCGGTTGATTATCAATATCAAGACAGTTATTTTATTGTTGCACATTTTCATTATGTGCTGGTGCCCGGTGTGGTGTTTGCTCTGATTTCCGGTATTTATTTCTGGCTGCCGAAATGGAGCGGCAAAATGTACAGCGAAACGTTGGGTTGCTGGCATTTCTGGTTATCGGTTATTTCCGTGAATGTGACCTTTTTCCCGATGCATTTTTTAGGCCTTGCCGGGATGCCGCGAAGGATTCCCGATTATGCCTTACAGTTCACTGATTTTAATATGATTGCAACAGTGGGTGCGTTTGTTTTCGGTATCGTGCAATTAATTTTTCTTTACAATGTAGTGCACACCGTCAGAAACGGCAAACCGGTGCAGGAACCGGTTTGGCCTTCGGCACATGGGTTGGAATGGACTTTATCATCACCGCCGCCGTATCATAGTTTTCAAACCCCGCCTAAGGTCGATTAAGGTGGTCCGATTACAGTGCAACGATTCCGGAGTTTGATATGGATCAGTTAAGTCAAAACCGCTATTACGTGCCCAGCCCCAGCTACTGGCCGGTTCTGGGTTGTTTCGGCTTGTTCACCCTGTTTGTTGGCGCCGGTCATTGGCTGCATTATGCCTGGTATGGTCCTTATCTGTTTTTTCTGGGGTTAACAATCGTATTGTTGATGATGTTCGGCTGGTTCGGGCGGGTAATCAATGAAGATCACAATGGTTGTTTCAATGCGCAGGTGGATCGTTCATTCAGAATCGGCATGCGCTGGTTTATCTTTTCAGAATGCCTGTTTTTTACCGCTTTTTTTGGTGCTTTGTTTTACACTCATTACTGGAGCGTTCCCATTTTGGGTGGGCAATATTTTCCCATTACCCGAATCCTGTTGTGGCCGGATTTTAACTTTCATTGGCCGTTGTTAATCAACCCGGACAATCTTGAATTCACCGGCGCAAAAGAAGGGGCCTCACCGAAAGGTATACCTGCTATCAATACCATATTATTGTTGAGTAGTGGCGTAACATTGACTTTCGCTCATTGGGGTCTGAAAAACAATCGCCGCAAACAGTTAATCATCGGTTTATGCTTTACCATTGTGCTGGGGTTGATTTTTCTTGGCTTGCAATCCAATGAGTATTACCAGGCTTATACGGTTCATCAACTAACGCTGAATTCCGGAATTTATGGCAGTTTGTTCTTTTTTTTGACCGGTTTTCACGGTGCGCATGTCACCATTGGGGTGACTATGTTGTGCGTGATTTTGGCGCGTAGTCTCCGAGGACATTTTACGCCGGACAATCATTTTGCATTTCAAGGTGTCGCCTGGTATTGGCATTTTGTCGATGTGGTATGGCTGCTGCTGTTTATTCTGGTGTATTGGTTGTAGTCATGGTTGACGAGGTGTCACAAGCGGAAATACTGACTAGGCAAAGCCCGACACCGTTAATATTGCTGTTGGCAATCATTTTCCTTATACCGCTGCTGGCATCTTATGGCTTGTATCAAAATGCCGGAAGCTTGGATCTTAAAACCAAAAATCACGGCCTGCTCATCGAACCACCTTTGAAGCTGGAAACTTTGGGTTTGTTGCCAGTGAACAACTTTTCAAGCAATGGACAAACAGCACAAGCCGATTGGCAATTGCTTTATTTTACATCCGGCCAGTGTTTGGAAACCTGCCGAAAGGCCTTATTAAAAATTGAACAGGTACGCAGAGCTTTAGGCAAAGTTTATCCTGAAACCACTCTATTACTGGTGATCTCCGAACCGCCCAATCAACAAACCTTGAGGTTTGTTGCGAGCGTCAAAGATAAACTTAGTTTGTTTACTCAATCCAGTGCGCTATCCGTGTTGTCACATAATGGACTGGTAACAGCAGCCAATGAATCATTGCCTATTGTGTTGTTAGCTGATGCAGAAGGGCAGCTGATTATGGGGTTTCCGGGACTTGTTAATCAAGTAGCGATTTATGAAGATCTGCGCTGGTTGATTAAAGCCAGACGAGGGTAGTGTGATGGATATTTTATACAATATTGGAGGACCGGTATGACATTCATGGTTTGTGTTTATTGGGTGATCACACTGCTGGTCTTGCCACTGGCAGTGGCTTTAGCGATGGTTTACCCTCCAGCTTGGTATATGGTGGTAATTTGTGTTTTGTGGGCGATTGTCGGGTTTTACGATATTAAAATAAGCCGCAGTAACCTCAAACGAAATTATCCTGTGGTGGTGTATTTCAGGTATATGCTGGAATTTATCCGGCCTGAAATTCATCAATATTTTATTGCCAGTAATACCGACGAACGGCCCTTTAATCGCGAGCAACGCAACTTGGTTTATCAGCGTTCACGTAATCTACCGGATACCATGCCATTTGGTACCGAAGTTGATATTCTCCAGGACGGGTTTTTGACCATTCAGCATTCTTTAAGCCCCAAGCAGGTTCCGGAGCAGGATATGCGGGTGATGTTTGGCGGTTCTGCATGCAGCCAACCGTATAGTGCTTCAAGGCTAAATATTTCGGCGATGAGTTTTGGCGCTTTGAGCGCCAATGCCATTATGGCATTGAATAAAGCAGCAAAACGCGGTGGTTTTGCTCATAATACCGGCGAAGGTGGCTTAAGCCCATACCATTTAAAATATGATGGTGATTTGATTTGGCAATTAGGAACCGGCTATTTTAGCTGCCGGAATCAGGATGGCAGTTTCAATAGCGATGCTTTTCGGGAACGCGCTGTGATGGATAATGTCAAGATGATAGAAATCAAACTGTCGCAGGGCGCCAAACCTTCGCATGGAGGGGTACTGCCGGCTTCAAAAGTGACGCAGGAAATTGCAGACATCCGCCTGGTTGAGTCGGGTAAGGATGTGCTTTCCCCGCCAGCGCATTCGGCTTTCGATACACCGCTGAGTTTAATGCACTTTGTGCAGCAATTACGGGATTTAAGTGGTGGCAAGCCGGTAGGTTTTAAATTATGTATTGGCAAAAGAAGTGAATTTTTTGCCATTTGCAAGGCCATGCTGGAAACTGAAATCTATCCTGATTTTATTACCATCGATGGTGCGGAAGGTGGAACCGGCGCTGCGCCATTGGAGTTTTCCAATCGTCTGGGTACCCCTTGTCTGGAAGCAGTATATTTTGTCAATCAGGTGCTGATCGGTTTGAATATTCGCGACAAACTACGTTTGATCGCATCGGGTAAAACCTCATCCGGTTTCGACATAATCGCTAAAGTGGCTTTGGGGGCCGATACCGTTAATGCAGCACGCACTATGATGCTGGCTTTAGGTTGTGTTCAATCGCAGTCATGTAATACAAACCACTGTCCGACCGGTGTTGCAACACAGGATAAATCCAGGGGTAAAGCTGTTGATGTCGAAGAAAAGCATGTTCGGGTGGCAAATTTTCACCAACATACTCTGCGCTCGTTTATGGAGCTGTGTGGTGCGATGGGATACGACCACCCCGACAAACTTCTGCCTACTGATATTTATCGCCGTTTCGATCAGGGCTTAATGCACTTTGACGATATTTATACACCGTTGGAACCAGGACAGCTTTTGGGGCAACATATACCTGATGCCTATCTTAGTGACTGGAAAGCGGCTGTGGCTGAATACTTTTAATCGGTCAATCGCTTTATGATTGATTAACGACAGACAATAATTCAATACAGGTGACGCACATGGATATTCATTACACACAATTGAAGGGTAATACCCTGTTGGAAAATCCGCTGCTCAATAAAGGCACTGCATTTAGCCTCGAAGAGCGCGAAACCTTGGGTTTGACCGGTTTGCTGCCGCCTCATGTCGAATCCCTGGATGATCAGGTGGAACGCGCTTATGAGGCCTTTCAGGTGTTTGAAACGCTATTGGAAAAGCATATCTATCTACGCGCATTGCAAGATAATAATGAAACCCTGTTTTATAGCTTGCTGCAAGGGCATTTAACGGAAATGATGCCGATTATTTATACCCCGGTTGTGGGGCTTGCCTGCCAGCAATTCAGTGAAATTTACCGGCGTCCCCGCGGACTGTTCATCGCCTTTCCTGAACAGGACAAAATCGAAGCAATGCTCGATAATGCAATGGTCGAAAACGTGCAGGTGATTGTAGTAACTGACGGTGAGCGTATATTAGGTCTAGGCGATCAAGGCGCTGGCGGTATGGGCATACCCATTGGAAAATTATCACTATACACCGCTTGCGGTGGTATCGATCCGTCCACCACCCTACCGATTACTTTGGATGTGGGTACCAATAATCAGGACCGTTTGGATGACCCCTTGTATATCGGCTGGCGTCACGAGCGCGTTACCGGAGAGCAATATTACCAGTTTGTTGATCGTTTCGTGCAAGCAGTGAAGAAGAAATGGCCGGAGGTGCTATTACAGTTCGAGGACTTTGCGCAAACGCATGCCACACCATTGCTGGAACAATACCGCGATCAATTATGCACATTCAACGACGATATCCAAGGCACTGCTGCGGTGACCGTTGGCACGTTGATGGCGGCTTGTAAAGTTGCTGGTGTGCGGCTTTCAGAACAAACCGTAGTGTTCATGGGTGCAGGTTCGGCGGGCAGTGGTATCGCTGAACAGATTATTGCCGCCATGATGAGGGAAGGCATTAGTGACCAGCAGGCCAGACAGCAAATCTACATGCTTGGCAGTCATGGCCTGATACATGATCGGCAGCAGGGGCTGGCCTCGTTTAAACAAAAGCTTGCACAGACCTGGGATAAGGTGAAAGACTGGTCAGTAGATGGCTCGGAAACAGTGGGGTTGGCGGAAGTGGTGAAACATGCCAAAGCAACCATTCTGGTCGGGGTATCCGGGCAACCGGGTTTGTTCACAGAATCAATCATTAAAACCATGGCTGCGAATACTGAGCGACCGATGATTTTTCCCTTATCCAATCCGACTAACCGTATTGAAGCTACACCTGAGGATGTAATTAATTGGACCGAAGGTAAAGCGATTGTTGCTACCGGCAGCCCTTTCGAACCGGTGATCTATCAAAATACAGCTCATCCGGTAGCGCAATGCAATAACAGCTATATTTTCCCCGGTATGGGGCAGGGTATACTGGCCGTCAATGCTAGCCGTGTTACCGATGCAATGTTCATGGTCGCGGCTGAAGCTTTAAGTGACTGCTCCCCGGCTTTGGTCGATGCTTATGCATCATTACTACCGTCATTGGACGGTATCAGAGAGGTGAGTCGTAAAATTGCCATTGCTGTGGCTATCCAGGCACAACAAGATGGCGTTGCCGAAGCCATTATTAGCCAGGAACAATTGCAGCGGAATTTAGATGCGGTGGTTTGGGTGCCTGAGTATAGGCAAATTCAATATAAAAAATAGAATACGTTTTTGATATTTAATAGAATGAAGTTATAAAGATGCCGAATGGAAAAGGGTCACTAGATTGTTGT
>SPJK01035465.1_pt1 | contig 12748 bp, 12 predicted proteins | sample 3741771 | NCBI WGS metagenome assembly SPJK01 (sample SAMN10925997, study PRJNA522277) | cold seep metagenome | isolation source: Elba SIP-enriched marine methane seep metagenome, extraction at timepoint T2 | place: Italy: coast of Elba, Mediterranean Sea | reverse complement strand
CGCTTCTGAATCCGGGCGATGACTTTGTCGACTTCAGTGCGATCTTGACGGTGACGCTAATCACGTTGCCGGGAGACTATAACGACGATGGCACGGTCGATGCGGCGGACTACACCGTCTGGCGAGACAACCTTGGCGCTCCTGCCGGCACCTTGGCGAACGACATCGATGGCGGCATTATCAGTAACGCTCAATACGAAACGTTTGTTGAAAACTTTGGCGAGTCAATTTCGAGCCAGTCGACGGCAACCGCTGTGCCTGAGCCGAACGCTCTCATCTTATTTGCGTTTGGTTGCGCAGGGATGTCTTGGCGTGAGCGTTGTTGAAGTAAACCGCCAAGACGCCAAGAGCGCCAAGCTGTAGGGTGTGCCGATAGGCACACCGTTTGTTGTTGAGGTTGCTTTCTTTAAAGTCGCACAGAGAGTCCGGTGTGCCGCCGCTGCGCTTTGGCACACCCTACTAACTCAAGGTGTTTCCTATGCCTTTCGGCACCTCAACATTTATTTTATTCAGAGGTTGGATGATCAATCGCTCGCAAAAGTTGGGGCTGCCCGCTACTCGGTATATTAATTCTTGTTAGTTAATGCTCGCCAGGCAAAGAATGAGATTGTCCATGAAAATCCTGGTACGCACCCCCAGTCAATAAACAATGGGGTCCACCAAAGCGAATTCATAGTTGGGTTGGGCATGGTTGCCATCCCGATACTAGCTAGTACCCCACCTAGAAGTGGAACCCATGAGTAATGTTTATTTGTAAAAAACCAGCGGGCAATTCCAACCCAATTCATGGTGATGAAAAAAGTTCCAAGAAGTAGAAGCAGTCCACTGGCTGTAATTTGTATGATATTCAACATGGTCTATATATCAAGTTTTAGACCACGGGCCACATCGCCATAAAGATCCCGCCCGTTATCAGCGAGTAAACCAACCCGTCGATCATGTCGAGCAGTACGCGGCGGCGGAACCAGATGACGTGGGGTAAGCCGCCGAAGCTGTAGCAGAGCAGGGCACAGGTGGCGGTGAAGCGGAAGACATCAACCTTTGGCGTTTCAGCTGTCATAGAAATTGAAGCAAGGTAGCCAATCACTGCCGACATGCCTAAGAAGTAGGTCACGGTCAGGGCGATGTTCTTGCCCATGTTGGGTGACTCACGCCATAGGATGAGTGATCCTTTGCAGGCGGCATTCATGTCTTTGGGATCGGCGCCCGATTCGATCAGGACATATTGCTTGCCAACCTCGGCGCCGGCACTGGGAATCGCATCATCAAGCGGACCCACCGGCAATCGGAGCCATTCCGGTTTGTGGTGGGGAAGAACCACCCAGGCGAGCGTGCTGGCGATGTGAACCGCGATGCCTGAGAGAATTATCGGCCAGCAAAGATCAAAAACGTTCATGGCAAACCTGTTAAATGGGGAGTGAATGAGAGCGGTTGGGCTGGTCAATAATCTACCGCTTGCGGGTAAAGAATTCAAAGTTGAGTTTTTTGCACGATTGCAATGCGTTTGGGTCATTTGTCCCAAGAACCGATTTGGCATACATTGGTCCTAGTGACCAGTAACAATAATTACATCAAACGCACCCATTCAAACGCCTGGAGCATCTGAATATGAGCCGTTTTGCTTTGCCTGTTTCTTTCTGTCTCGCCCTGTTTGTAGCAACCTTTGCTGCCCAAAAGGCTTCAGCCCACTGCCAAGTCCCTTGCGGCATTTATGGCGATCCGGCTCGCTTTGAAGCGTTGCTGGAAGATGCCCGCACGATCGAAAAAGCGATTAACCAAGTGAACGAGCTTGCCGGCACTCATGACGCTCAAGGAAGCAACCAATTGGTCCGTTGGATCACGACCAAAGAATCGCATGCGTCGAACATCCAATTCGTGATCGGCGATTACTTTATGGCTCAACGCATAAAAGCGGACGATCCGAAATATGTTGACAAACTGACTGCGGCTCACAAAGTGATTGTTGCTGCCATGAAGACAAAGCAGACCGCTGATGCAGCCAACGCAAAAGCTTTGATCGAAGCGATCATGAAATTTGAAATGGCTTATACGGGTGAGAAGGCAGCTGAGGGACATTCACACCCCCATCCCCACGGAGCTCATGATCACCACTAGGTGATCGATTGAAGATCAAGGATGATTGAACTTCATTTAATTAATGATTTACGTCATGGCGGAGCGCAGACCCAGCTCTGCGCCGCCGTGCGTGATGCAAAAGAGCGAGGTGACATCGTGCATGTTGCCTCGCTTTCTGCTTCGCTTTATCGAAAGCCGGAAGGGATCGCCGATGCGCTTAAGGAGCTAGGCGCGTCGGTTCATCCGATCGGGCAACGCTTTGCCGTCGATCCCTTTGCTGCACTCCGTCTCAAACGACTTCTCTACGCAATTGATCCCGAGCGGGTGAGGACTTGGGATAGCGCAGCAGGTCAATTGCTTCGCGCCGCAGGTCGGCCCGGTGAAGCGGAGTGGGAGCATGTGGTTCGGGAACTTGATTCTCTTGCGCAAGTCACTCGTGAGGATTTGTTGCTAGCGCGCCATGCTGATTTGGTGGTTCCAACCTCGGATGCGATTGCTCAACGAATTCAACCACAGTGCGAAACCGAATGTCGAGTTGAACTTAACCAATCATTCCTGTCAGGTTGGGTTGGAGAAAAAGAGTCAGCTCGCAGGGAGTTAAATCTTCCCGCTAAGGCGAAATTGGCGGTAATGATTGGCCGACTGGATGACGCCCGTTATTTGAAGGAAGCAATTTGGAATGCTGATCTCGTGCGGATTCTCTATGAGAATTTTAGGCTGGTGATCGTCGGGGAAGGGCCCTGCCGACAGGCGGGAGAACGTTTTGCATGCGGCGCGACGGAGCCTAACGTCATCCATTTTGTTGGAAATCAAACAGACGTCGCACCGTGGCTAGCCACGGCGGACGTTGTTTGGTGTCCTCTTCAATCGGTGGGACTGAGCACACCCTTGGTTGAAGCGATGCGGTTAGCAAAACCAGTTATCGCAGCCACAGCACCAGGCCGAGAAAAGATTCTGACGGATGGCGTGAATGGCTATTTGGCTGACTATAGTGACCGAGCTGCTTGGACAAAAGCAACGGACAAACTTCTAAGCAATTCCACCCATGCCGAGGAAGTAGGCCAAGCTGGCAAATCAACGCTAATGACTTATTCTGAAACTGCGGCGAATTATCAGTCGTGCAGTTTGTAAGCCGTATTACATGCCGACATCGACCGTTGATCGGGAACTGCTCATACGGAAGTGGGTTGTGTCAATAACCGGGGGACGCCAAAACATTTCTGGTTCGTCTGGCATCAGCTCGCCAACAAAACGGCGTCGCTTTTCGCTGAGTGTCCATGCCGAGCGGATCGATGCACAGGCTTGGGCTATCTCTTCAGGGGTTGGTAAATAATCAATCCGGCGTAGGTCTTCGCCTGCGAAGGGATCATCGTTGCTAACAGCCGTGGCGGTGGCAATCATCAGAATTTGCTTCCTTATCTGTTCGATTACGTGTCTTAAGCCGACACCGGCAATATGGCGTTTAATTGTTTAGATCGTGTGTGGATCGCGCTATTAAGCGACGAAGAGTTTGTGTTGTTTTGCGCTATCGGTTAGTGAAGATTTGGTGGAAAAACTGTTGATAACCGGTCGGTTTCCTGTCGATAAGCGACCAAGAAAATGCGGAATCTACCGAGGTTTTATGCTTAATTCGGTGTGCGCATTCGGATGAAATAGTCGAACTAATAGTCAGGTGGGCCTCGTGGGCCATACGCGTTAGAATCGTCCTAGACTTCCCAGATTGTCGTGCAGTATTTCTGATTGATTGATGAGATGGGAATACTCTCTTTTCTCACATAGACCCGCTCTTCTTACTTAGGAACAGACAACAATGAAGGATGTCTTAGCGGTCGTTTTGGCTGGCGGTAAAGGTTCACGGCTTGAACCACTTACACGCGATCGGGCAAAGCCAGCAGTCCCGTTTGGCGGGCATTATCGAATCATCGACTTCGCGCTTTCGAATTGCCTAAACAGCGGCATACGTCGCCTGCTTGTTTTGACGCAATACAAGGCAATGAGCCTTGATCGTCATATCACCATTGGATGGCGTGACTATTTCTGCCGAGAATTGGGTGAGTTCATTGATGTCGTTCCACCCCAGCAACGCATTGATGAGCAGTGGTATCAAGGGACGGCCGACGCGGTTTATCAGAACATCTATACGATGGAAAAAGAACGACCCGAGTATGTCGTGATTCTGGCGGGCGATCACATCTATAAGATGAACTACGCCAAAATGGTTGACTACCATAAACAGCAAAACGCCGACCTTACCATCGGCGCTTTGCAGGTCAGCCGAGAAGAAGCAAAACAGTTTGGCGTCATGCAGGTGGATGAGAACCAGCGGATTGTCGGTTTCGACGAAAAACCTGATGAGCCGAAGACAGTACCGGGTTCGGACGACGAATGCCTCGCTTCGATGGGTATCTACGTCTTTAATGCCCAGTTCTTATTTGACGAACTTTGCCGAGATGCGGCCCTTCCCGAGAGTGCTCACGACTTCGGTAAGAACATAATTCCGTCAATCATCGACTCAAGGCGCGTATTCGCGTTTCCCTTCCGTGACGAGAATCAAGGAGAGCAAGCTTATTGGCGTGATGTTGGTACGATTGATGCTTACTACAAAACCAACTTAGAACTGACGGACGTTGAACCGCCGCTCAATCTCTATGACGATCATTGGCCCGTTCGAACTCATCAACCTAACTTACCTCCAGCGAAGACGGTATTTGCGGATGGCGAGACCAAGGGCGAGGTTCGTCGTGGCGAGGCGATCGACAGCATTGTCAGCCATGGAGCAATTCTCTCAGGCGGCCAAGCCTTCAAATGTGTTATCGGGCCGGGCACGCGAATCAACAGTTACGCACACGTTGAAGAATCAATCCTCTTTGCCCGTGTCAACGTAGGTCGGCACTGCCGGATTCGGAAGGCGATCATCGACAAAGGAGTCTTCATCCCAGAGGGGACTGAAATCGGCTATGACCTTGAAGCAGATCGGGCACGTGGCTTCACCGTTACCGAGAGTGGCGTCGTGGTTATTGCCAAAGACGAGGGGATTCTTCCGCCAAAGTAGAAATTTGGTGAACCCTCGCGCGGTTTAAAAGCATCTATTCCTATGGACAGCAGGTTGTCTCGATTTGAGCCAGCTTTGTCCTGGCTACCCATTATGCGCAGATTAACCATTTCTGCTCATCGAGGAAGTTATCTAAGGGATTGCTATAGGTGAATTTACCTATTTCGGATGGAATAACTTTCAAGTTTCTATCGACCCAATCCTCACAATCCGCGTACAACAAGAAGCCGCGATAGCATATCCGTGCAGGGAATCTCGAATGCATTGATAGCTCGTCGGCTCTATTCCCCTGAAAGGCATCCACTGGCCCTCCTAAGTAGTAGCATGCAAAGAGCTTATCGCATTGACGCCATAGACCGGTTGCGAACCGAGCAGCTGCGTACAGCAAGCGCTGAAGAGCGTCTCCGTCGCATTGACCAAGCAGAAATGGTCATCTCGCGGATGAAGCCTTCGGACGAGATTACCGTCGATCGAGTGGTACAGCAGATTGGTTGTCGAGGCCGAATCAGGCCTGATCGCAATAAAGCGACTGGCCATGATCTGATGCATGATTTGCGTCTCTTGATCGAAGACCTTTCAGACTCGGTCGATCTTCCTGCTGACGCAATGGGAGAGCAGGTGCTTACGGTCGAGGATTTAGCAAAACAATTCAGTGTTTCCACCAAAACAATCGCCCGCTGGCGTGAAGCTGGCCTGGTGAGCCGTCGGATGGTGTTCGACGGTCGCAAACGCGTCGCTTTCCTGCGTAGCAGCGTCGATCGATTTGTTCGTGCAAACCAGTCCCGCGTTGAACGTGGCGGTCGATTTAGCCAGTTAACCGAAGAGCAGAAGAATGAGCTGGTCACCGATGCTCGTCGACTTGCCAGCGAGGGCATGGAGCGCGTCGAAGTGATGCGGCTGATTGCCGACCGCATGGGGCGAACGACTGAAACGATTCGTACCGTTCTTCGACAATACGAAGAAGAGAATCAAGACAAGCCAATCTTTGGAGAGCAGGGCGGTGGGCTTACCGAAGCTCAAAAGATGAGGATGTTCGAGGAGTATAACGAAGGAGTCACGGTCGATCGATTGGCAAAGCGTTACGCCCGATCGAAGACAACCGTCTATCGCATCATTCAAGAGTTAAGGCTTGAGAACATCTTGGAGATGCCACTCGAGTTCATTCCCAACGACCGTTTCTGTCGTCGCGGGGCTGATGCCGCTTGTTTGGGTCCGATGCCAGAACCTGAGACGAAACCTCGTAAAAGTCGGCGTCCGTCTGACTTACCCGCTTATTTGGCAAGCCTTTACGAGGTTCCCTTGCTTACCCGAGAGCAGGAGGCACACCTGTTCCGTCGGTACAATTACCTAAAATACAAGGCAGAAAAGCTTCGGAAGCAGCTCGATTTGAAACAACCCAAGTCGGCACTGATGGATGAGATTGAGGAACTGAACGAAATGGCAGTTGCGACCAAAAATGAGATTTCCAAGGCAAATCTTCGTCTGGTCGTTTCCATCGCCAAGAAGCGGATGAGCCCTGGCCACAGCTTCTTCGAGCTGGTCAGTGATGGAAATGTTTCCCTACTTAAGGCAATTGAAAAGTTTGACTTTGCCCGAGGCAATAAGTTTAGCACTTATGCTACCTGGGCAATCGTGAAAAACTATGCACGTTCGATCCCGACCGAATACAAACATCAAGATCGGTTCCGAACCAGTCATGAGGAGCTTTTCGAGTCGGCCGAGGAATACCGATCGAACCCAACCGTCCACGAAGCATCCCAGAAAGAGCGAGTCCAGAATATCCGCAAGATTCTGCGAAGTTTGGACGAACGGGAGCAACAGATCGTAATTTCACGATTTGGCTTGGACCACTCACGTGAGCCGCTGACGCTTAAGCAACTTGGGGCCGAAATGGGGGTCACTAAGGAACGTGTCCGTCAGATTGAAGTTCGTGCACTCAACAAGCTTCGGGCGGCCGCGGCCGAGGAGAAGGTCCAAATCGACTGATTTTTAAGCAATTTTGATACATCCTCCAGTAGCCTCGCCTGACTTTGGGCGGGGCTATTTTTCTTGCCGTTTTGCAAGGGACAACCTCGCCAGTTTCCAGCAATGCGAACCTTGATGCGGCCAAAATTGACATTTGGTCTATAGCGGACTAGGCAAAGGTGTCGATCAGCCGAGGACCCACTCTTATGAAGGGCATTTTGCCCTCAGGCGATGTTGCTTGGGTGGGATGACGACCAAATCCTTGGAAAGAGTGCCAACATTCTGCCAGGAGCGGCCTTGCGAGCTGGCCAGGGGGCGTTATATTAACCGATTCTCGTGAGTTTCCGGGCGCTAGCCGTACGTCCGCAACCTGCCCTCAAACTGGGTAGATTGCTTCGTCATTCGGTGGCCAGGGAGTCTACGAGGAGCAGGTTTGCTCGGGCTAGCGTAGCTCAATTGGCAGAGCAGCTGATTTGTAATCAGCAGGTTGTGGGTTCAAGTCCCTCCGCTAGCTCTTGCCGGTCGAGCGGCTCGTGTGAACGGGGCGATTGGCTGGCTAGAGGTTTACTAAGGCCGGTTTGTTGATTTGCCGGTTTGCAAAAACACGGTGGGTTACCGAAGCGGTCAAACGGGTCTGACTGTAAATCAGATGGCTTAGCCTTCGCAGGTTCGAATCCTGCACCCACCACTTGTCTGGGATAGGAAACTGTCTTGGCAAACAAAGAGGAAAGCGGCGGAGGAATATTCGGCTGATCTCATTAGAGAGATCTGTTGGTGAATCTTCGCTTTTGGCAGTGCGGGTGTAGCTCAATGGTAGAGCCACAGCCTTCCAAGCTGAAGACGGGGGTTCGATTCCCCTCACCCGCTTTGGTTAGAAAAATCAGATGGTATCCATTAGGCCTCCATTTGATTTGAATAGCCACACAAGAGTAGTCAACAACGGTCTGTGAATAAGCAGTCGGTCGTTGCGAGTAGCGTAGGCTGCTGTAGCTCAGTGGTAGAGCGCGTCCTTGGTAAGGACGAGGTCACGAGTTCAACTCTCGTCAGCAGCTCTTTTGAGTCTTTCAGCAAGATGCCTACAAGTATTTTGAAAGTTAGATTCAAGCGTAGTTGACGGGTATGTTGTCCTGCTGTTGGGGCACAGTCACACAAACGAATCCCATTATGCAATCCAAGTAAGCGAGTCAGGGTAAAAGATGGCCAAGGACACCTTCGAGCGTACGAAGCCGCACGTCAACGTCGGCACGATCGGTCACATTGACCACGGCAAGACCACGACCACCGGTGCAATTCTTGCTGTTCAATCAGAAAAAGGTCTAGCAAAGTTTAAGTCGTATGCCGACATCGCCAAGGGCGGTACGGTTCGTGACGAAACTAAGACCGTTACAATCGCGGCAGCTCACGTTGAGTATGAGACAGACAATCGTCACTATGCTCACATTGACTGCCCAGGTCACGCGGACTTTGTTAAGAACATGATCACCGGTGCTGCTCAGATGGACGGCGCCATTTTGGTTGTGTCTGCTCCTGATGGCCCAATGCCACAGACCCGCGAGCACATCCTTCTTGCTCGCCAGGTTGGCGTGCCAAAGATCGTTGTTTACCTAAACAAGTGCGACCTTGTCGACGACGAAGAGTTGCTTGAACTTGTTGAACTAGAAGTTCGCGAACTTCTTTCAGCTAACGACTTCCCAGGCGATGAAGTTCCTTTCATCCGTGGCAATTCAAAGGCTGCTATCGAGAACCCAGGCGATCCTGAAGCAGCCAAGTGCATTGGTGAGCTTATGGATGCCATCGACAGCTACATTCCTGAACCTGTTCGTGAAAACGACAAGCCATTCTTGATGGCTATCGAAGACGTTTTCTCGATCGAAGGTCGTGGTACAGTTGCTACGGGTCGTATCGAGCGCGGTGTTGTTAAAGTTGGTGAAGAAGTCGAGATCGTCGGCCTTGCCGAAGAATCGACCAAGACCACCTGCACCGGCGTTGAAGCATTTAACAAAACGATGGAAGAGGGTCACGCTGGCGAAAACGTCGGCTGTCTTCTCCGTGGTGTTAAGCGTGAAGAAATCCAGCGTGGTCAATGTTTGGCTGCTCCTGGATCGATTACGCCACACACCGAATTCGAAGCTGAGATTTACGTGCTAGGTAAAGAAGAAGGTGGTCGTCACACCCCATTCTTTAGCGGTTACCGTCCTCAGTTCTACTTCCGCACCACCGACGTTACCGGCACGGCTAAGCTAGTCGGCGACGCTGAAATGTGCATGCCTGGTGACAATGCCAAGGTCGCTGTTGAGTTGTCCAAGCCAATCGCTATGGACGACGGTGCTCGCTTCGCTATTCGCGAAGGTGGTAAGACGGTTGGGTCAGGCGTTGTGTCCAAGATTACGAAGTAGTTGATGTAACACCAGCTAGCGAGTTGTCCTGCCTATCGCAGGGCGACTCGCTTTGCTGATTTAAGATATTTAGGGGCGTAGCTCAATTGGCAGAGCACCGGTTTCCAAAACCGGGGGTTGTGAGTTCGAGTCCCACCGCCCCTGCTTTATGGTGGAACGGCGTGGGTCACCTTCTAGGTTGGTGTCACAATTAAGTGACAAGCCTGGTTGAACTCTCGCTGTTACTGCTTGAGTTCCTTCGCCTCGATAAGAGATAGAAGGGAATCGGCTTTCTGGGAAGCGACCTTCAAAGGGTTAATGCCCAGGATTATATCGGCGGGTTGGCGGTGGTTGTCAGCTTGCGTTATTCAGGAGTAATAAGAAGCGTGACCGCTTACCTGCAAGAGCTGTTTCAGGTTCGGCTTTACAAGAAAAGCCAAGGCCGCAAGGCGCGTCAAATGACTTTGATTGCGATTCTTGCCGTGGCTGCTTTTGGAGCCTGGAGTCTTCGGGGTTGGCTGGATGGGCAAGGTTATTCGCCTTCCTACTTGGCTGGCATCCCTTTGGCTGTTTTGGGGGGCTCATTTTGGGCTGCCTTCCGCTTGATTCAGTTACCTGTATTTGCTGACTTTCTCATCTCGGTTGAAGCTGAGATGAACAAAGTCTCCTGGCCAACACGGAATGAATTGATTAACGCATCACTTGTCGTGATTTTTGTGATCTTCTTCCTGGCTGGTTTGTTGTTTGTCTATGACGCAGCCCTCAAGTCGATTGGCACGGTCCTCTCGGCAGTGATGGACGCTTTCGGCTGAGGCCGAAGAATCCTAGGCAGATTTTGATTGAAATACCCAAATCTCTGGGATTATTACTCAGGGGTTGAAGAAGAGAATAAAAGACGTTGAGCGAAGAAGTTCGACAACCAGAAGAGGCTGAAGTCCAAGCGGCATCAGTAGAAACGGCTGAGTCGGCTCCGCAGGAGGAATCGCCTGTCGTTGAAGCTGAATCGTCTGATACTGAAGCTAATGAAACTAAGGCCACTGAACCGGTAGCTGAAGCAGAGGCGGAAGCTGCCGAGGCTGCCTCGGATGCGGGAGCTGAAGAACCTGAGTCAGGTGAGTCTGTCGAAACAAGCGAAGCCGAGGCGGCATCCGATTTCGATGCTGATCTCGAGGCGGCTGAAGCGGCGATGGATGACGAACCAGAGATCGAAGTTGCTCCGGCAGGTCCGATTGAGGAGTTGGCCGACGACGATGAGGACATCCAGCTGAACTGGTATATCCTCAAGGTTCAAAGTAACCGTGAGCGTTCCTCGTCCAACGCCCTGAAGCGCAAGATTGCGATCGAAGGGATTGAGAACCTATTTGGTGAGATTATTGTACCCACCGAAAAGGTGACCGAGTTTAAGAACGGTAAGAAGAAGGTTGTTGAGCGTAAGATTTGGCCCGGCTACATCGCTGTGCAGATGCATGTTTGCGATGAAACTTGGTTTGCGATCCGCGAGACGGCTGGCATTGGTGACTTTACCGGGGCTTCCGGCAAGCCAGTCCCAATGCAACCGAACGAAATAGCAATGATCCTTCCTCAGGAGGAAGAAGAAGGAACCGACGACGCTCCGAAGTTGAACATCAAGTTCTCAGAGGGCGACAAGGTGAAGGTCAAGGATGGCAACTTTGAGAACTTCGAAGGCGAAGTTCATGCGATTGACCAGCAGAGTGGCAAGGTAACGATCATGATCAGTATTTTCGGCCGCAGTACGCCGGTTGAATTGGAATACTGGCAAGTTGAGACCTTGTAACGAATCCAGGACGGTGTAAAACACTGCTCCACGAATTCGGTTCCCTATTTACAAGCGGCTTTTTAGGGTCACACAGGACCACCTTTAAAGTCACCGAACTTTAAGCGACTGACATGGCTAAACAACTCGTAGGACAAGCAAAGTTTCAAATTCCTGGTGGTCAGGCAACGCCTGCTCCTCCTGTTGGTACGGCACTTGGTAAGTTCGGTATCAACCTTGGCCAATTTGTGACCGCGTTCAATGACGCGACCAAAGAGGCAGGAGGGATGATGATTCCTGTTGTGGTGAGCGTCTTTAACGATCGCTCGTTCGAGTTCGAGACCAAGAGCCCACCAGCTGCCGTGCTTCTGAAGAAGGCTGCCGGCATTGCTAAAGGTTCGGGAGTTCCAAACAAAACAAAGGTCGGTACGGTGACACAAGCTCAATTGGAAGAGATTGCCACTACCAAGATGAATGACCTTAACGCCCGTGACGTTGAGCATGCTTCTCGCATGATTGCAGGAACGGCTCGCAGTATGGGCTTGCTTGTTGAAGGCTGATTGAAACGAAACAAAGAGGTTAGGCAACGCTGTTTTGCTTAAACCACAAAAGATAGACAACTCCGTTAAACGAGACACATTAACCAGAGGCGTGGGACGCTTGTTCTACTCAACGCTTTGAGCGTTGTAAGGACAGCTTCGATAAGTCGGAATGACAAATCGAAGTCGTGCGGTTCGAACCACACTTCGCCTAGTCACGTTTTCGGTAGGGTTTTCTCCTTTCAGGAGGAATCGTACTGAAGGTGACGCCAACTAAGGTAGAAGCAGATGCCAAAGCTGAAGAAGAGAATGAAAAGCCTCGTCGCTAAGCGACCTGAAGAGGCGCTTCCCGTCGCCCAGGCGGTTGAAATTCTTAAAGGATTTGATGGTACGAAGTTTGACCAGTCGGTCGAAATTGCCATTCGTCTTGGTGTTGATCATACCCAAGCAGATCAGATTGTCCGTGGATCGATCGTTCTTCCCCATGGAATCGGGAAGCAACAACGGATCGTTGTTTTTGCTAAGGGCCCCGCCGCTAAAGCTGCAGAAGAAGCGGGTGCTGATGAAGTGGGTGACGATGACCTAGCCAAGAAGATCCTCGGCGGTTGGACTGACTTTGATGTTTGTATCGCCACGCCTGACATGATGAAGACCGTTGGCCCGCTTGGCCGTGTTCTTGGTCCTCGCGGTTTGATGCCTTCGCCACGTGCTGGCACGGTTACGCCAGACGTAGTGGGAACCTTATCGGAATATAAGGCTGGTAAAGTTGAGTTCCGTAACGACAAGGGCGGCAATGTCCAAGCGATTGTTGGCAAGCTCAGCTTCGACGCCGACAAGCTAACCGACAACATCCAAGCTTTCGTCGACAAAGTTCTAGGCATGAAGCCATCAGCTATTAAAGGGACTTATGTCAAAGGGGTTCATGTTAGCGCAACCATGAGCCCAAGCGTCCGTATAGCTGTCTAGT
>SPJK01100753.1_pt1 | contig 12749 bp, 24 predicted proteins | sample 3741771 | NCBI WGS metagenome assembly SPJK01 (sample SAMN10925997, study PRJNA522277) | cold seep metagenome | isolation source: Elba SIP-enriched marine methane seep metagenome, extraction at timepoint T2 | place: Italy: coast of Elba, Mediterranean Sea | reverse complement strand
ATCGCATCCTGTATTTCTTCTAGGGATGAAGACCCCGTTACCCCTTAGCTAGCCTGGTCGTGGAGAGAGAACAACACCATGACATAAGGTACCTCATCATCTATTACACTCTCTACAGACACAAGCTTAGCCGCTGGCGCTCCGCAATGAGGCTTTAATAGCGTCCCGTCTTCTAATGTGTCTACCCCTGGCGCAAGCCATCTATCCCAAGGCTGCTTAATGCTGTTCCTCACTGACGGCAAATGAGTGTTGACACATCGAACATACAAGTACCGGTTATCTTGTGAGTCGCTGCACAACCAATAGGCTTGCTCGTTCTGTAGCACATAGTCACCATTGCTATTGTGTATTACCACTCTGTCATATACGTCGCAATCAGTCTCTAAGGTTACCTCGTTGCCACATATGACACGCATCCATTCACGGGGGTTAATCTCGCTCATGCTCACTGTATTTATCACCTAATAATAGAATGTATATCTGCTCTCTATTAGCGGGGATCTTACCACTTGGCGTCAATATGTAATCAAGGTATATACCGTGCGCCTCGTACCCTGTCTTGATCCTATGGTAATGCCTGCTAATAGCCATTAGGTTACGCTCGTCATAGGCTGCACCGCCATCGCTTAGACTAATAATGTGGTCTACCTCTTCAGATACACGGACCTCACCAATAACGTCTGCAATCTCACAAAGAGGGTTAGCTTGCCTTATTCGTAGGCTGGTCCTTTTCCACCTTGATTTACTGTATATATTTCGACAGTTGTTGCCCGAGTGAGCAACCCTAGAAGGGACGTAGTTTTTCCGTTTTGGTTTGGGTAACGTGGGCATCACTTTAGCTAGTTATACCCAAATATAAGTATTTATTACAAAATATTCCATAATGTACTATATGTATAACTAAGGTAAGCCCACGCAGCCGGTAATTAGCCGGACTCCCACCAATCGCGCAATGGTGTGCATCTATAAGGGTCGGTGGGCTTGCCGTTTGGTCACAATTCATCAATGAACTGAGCTATCACTCCGTCTTGCTCCTTAGTACACCAATGAATTATTGATATTTCGGCGCTTGGATTAATCTCCTTGTATCGGCTTCCCTCCAGGAAAAGCAACACCGATTCTTTTAAAGGATTGTCCGTATAAATGTCCCTCGAAAATGGCCTTTTAGTATACGAAGACCTAACCTCAACCTTAGCCCGGTGGGTATATCCTTCGAATGGTTCTGGGCTATATTTATGCCCGTCGTCGCTTTTGATCATCGGCTCTATTTATTTGTTATCTAATTCGTCTTGATATTTAATCAAGGCTTTATATAGGTATTCTGGAATCTCATGCCATTCATGCCCATTGTAGTCTTCAATTGACCAGTAATATTTATCGCCTTCCTTTTTCACGTTAAGGCAACCGTAGTAGTTGCCAATCATTCCTATCTCTTTGTGTTCCATGATTTAAATCCTCGTTTCTTTGGTGATTAAATCGGGTTAGTGATACTCATTACACAAAAACCCGGATCAATACCGAATTGGCCGCCTTGTAACACATAGGTTACCTCTACATGAATCACCCGGTGGGAGTACTCCTTTGTTTCCGGGTTCCATTCTTCCAGCCGCAGAATGTCACCTACCTGAAAGTCGCGGTCATTCTTACGAACTTCAAACAGCTTTTGGCCTGTCTCGATGCGGTCGAAGTATTGCGACCAAGTTTTTAGGGTATGTTCCTTATTCATCTTGATGTTCACTTTAGTAGTATTTCCAAATGATGATTGTCAGCGGTCCAAATTCAATCCGCTTTTGCGCTCGGTCAACTTTTAGCCCTACACTCTCCATGAATTCGCGGCTGTCATTCCAAGGGCAGATTTTAAACATCCAGTGGAACAGGTCGAAGCGAAGCCAAACGTATTTCGTGTACAAATTCATAATCGCTCAGTTATTCAGAATCCAAGTCCTGTATTTTCTCCCAGGAGTTAGATTTTGGGTTATAGTATTCCCGCGTAGCGAGATTGATTACATTGTATTCATCATCCTGCCTAGCTTTAACTAGGTGGTCGCGGGTAATGGCTAAAACAATCCCGGCTTCACGCATTGGGTTGCTGTCATACCATTCGTCCCGCTTCATTATTCCTACTAGGTACATGAGGATCTATTTTTTAGGTACAAGATGGACGGTGCCGTGTTCCTCCAACAAAGGCTCAACTTCGTCGTCAAGATCGTAGCCTTTGGATAATAGAGTTACCGCATTATTCAGTTGATCTTTTGCGATCATCACGCCCATCCCTCCGTTGTTCTGGATGTTGTAGTTAGCATTCTGTAGTGCTTCGAAAATTGTAACTGCCATTGTCTTAGGTTTTATGCGGCGAACCGCTCGTTTTTGAATAATTAGAAAGTGGGTGGACGATTTTACCGGACCGGAGGCCTCCTATTGCGCCGCTACCAACTCGCCCACCCTGCGGCTAAACTCAATCGTCATTGAGTCTTTTCTTTCGCTCAGTTTTGCGAAACCTTTTCGGCTTCAAGTTCTGCTAATCGCTCCATCCGTTCTATGAATGTGGCGTATAGATATTCCTTGCCCTTTCTTGTTAGGTACGAGCCGATGACTAGCCCTAACTCGAAAACAAGCCAATTGGCAGTGGCGCAGATGTATATCCCGCACTCCACCGCTAATAGAGACTCGTCCACAATGTCACGCGGCACAGCATTTGGCCCAAAGTCGCAACCTTGCTCCCATAGGTTCTGAATGTCTTGGTCTGTGACAATGTCAGTTGATTTTTTCATGACCCTCTATTTGTCGGAACCCTCCGGCCCCTTTGGTTTAAGAACTAAGATTCTACTGTGTGGATCGTCGTAGATTCGGAGGTATCCACCACGACTTTCATTGACTGTGGCTGTGAATGGCTTAGGGCCATGCGGTCGAGTGCCATATACGGAGCCGTTTGTCACCAGGAGTGAAATATCATCACTTGGCGAAATCAACGACAATGCATATTTCTCGTCATCGTTTTCTGGCGTGAGTACGATTTGCTTTATACCATCTGCAAACATTACCGCAGTTTTCATTATCTCGGCTTTGCGTGATTAAATTGAATCCCCGTTCTGCCTTCTGGCGTGAAATTCGGGGTAGTTGTTCTTTGATGACAACTGAAAGGCGTTTGTGGCGCGTGCTCGATAGCCGTCAACCCCTTCCGAAAAGGTGAATTCCTCTCCGAACTCCGAATCAAGAACGATGTCACCATCTACGAACTCAGATTCTAGCATTCCCGAAATCACTTCCTCTGCATCTCTTTTTGCCTTTACACTATTCCAGAGCTTCGAGTATCTCGCCCGTAGCAAATAGAATAGTTGCTGCTTTTCGAGTTGATCCTTTAGTGAATGATATTCCTCAATCATAGCCATTGCAGCCTTGGTGTTGACCAAAACCGTGTTTTCTGACTTGTATCGCTCTAAAGCTGAGTCAGTTTTCGGCCTTAACTGTTTGATGACTAATGTTTTCGCCATGCCTCTCAGTTTTTAAGAATTTAAAAATCGTTTCAATCGGCCTATCCATGATTTATCGACAAGCACAACTGTTTTTTCTCCTACATATGACTTGATTACCCACCGACCACGAGGAAGAGGAAATCGTATAGTGTCCCAGTTGGAACTATCATTCGTGTCAGCTACTAGGTGATTTGAAAGAGTGATGCCAACATTTCGAAACCCTCTTGGTAATTCTATTTCTAGCATTGCGCTCGGTTTATCGAATGATTAAAAGTTAGTATCAGTGATCTTTTGCCACTCGGACCCATCCCACCGGGTCCAGTTGTTTGCATTAATGATGTGGTGAACCACATTGATTTCAAACAGGTGGAGGTAATGACTATGTACCCTATTGGTATGTTGTAGGTAGCCGTTGTTGTATATCACTAGAATCCCTCCTTGGACTGTCGATGTTGTTGTTGTTGGTTCCATATCTTCGCTCTATTTAGTGGAAGCTTCTGCTTCCTGTTTTTCAAATTTCCCGCAAGCAACCCAGTTTACCCGGTGGTCGCTCTGTGGACTTCGTACTTCTACGTTGTTACGCAGTGCGCATTTATAGTAGGTCTTTGAATATCGCTTGCTAACTAGGTGACGACAGTCCTTGCATTTCTCCCCTTCTGTTTCACCATGCTGCAAAGTCATCGGGTTGAACTTCCATGAACCATCCTTGTTGCGGTTCACTGGCTGGTTAGGTGCAGCGATGGGAGTATCGTTCCCAAATAAGTCTAGCATGACCCTCGTTTTATGCTATCTCCGAAAGGGTAAACAGCCCCTCGCGTTGAGATTCGTTGAAAATGTGGTTTCCTAATTCAGGGTTTACGCAGTTCCGCAGAATCTTATCTGTGCGTTGATTGAACTGATAGCCCTCTATATTGAAGCCGTGCAACTCTTGCCAATCTCCCCGCGTTCCGCCTTGGATGTCGGCGTCTTCAAAGCCGATAGCAGCTATAGGGAAGCTTGCCCAAAACAAGTGGCGACCGATCTTTGCAGTAGGCTGAATTAACGGCTTATAGTACGGGTTGACATTCTCCACCACCCATTTGCCCTCATAGAAGTGATCCAGAAAGATTACCTCTTGATACAGTTGCATATCTGGATAAACCGCATCGTAACGACCACCCTTTGAAGCCCAAAACCTAGCCCTACTGTGAGTCGGGCAAGGAACGGACGACCAAATGAAATCAAACGCTTGGTGGTTATCCAATAGATATTGGTGCGCATCGCCTACAATCACTATATCATCTGGAAAATGGTCTTGGTAGAACTTAGCGACGGTCGGGTCAAGCTCGACGGCTGTAACCTCCACCCCTTCCCAGAGCTTTCGGTTCCCTCCCAATCCGCTGTATAAGTTCAGTACTTTCATTCCCACGCTCGTTAATTCGTTATTTAATGTGGTGACAAACTCCATTCTCGTCTGGTGCGCTCCATCGGCGATTCTTATTCACCTCGTGTTTCTGAATAATGAAGCTGCGAATGCTACGCATATTGAACCCGGCTTTCCTAGCTGCATGGATCAAGATGATAAAGCAGTCGGCCCACTCTTCTGGAGAGGCAGGGTCTGCAATAAGCTCTTCCAACTCTTCGCGGAGATGATTTAATGAGGGAATCGGGTTGCTTGGATTGCCAAACTTTTCCACCGTCCATTCGTGCAGTTCATCTTGTAAGACTTGCCATGTAGGTTCTCGGTTGGCTTCGATCTTATCCAGAACTTCGCCGCTGCCCTCGCAGTCAGGATTACCCAGGCAACGAATTACAAATGCGGCAATAGAGTGTTCCCGGCTGACCGAATGGACAAGCCCCTCATAGTTTTCAAAGTCCTCAAATCCACCTGATCCGTGAATGATGTCTTTAAGCCAATTGTCTATTTCCATGATCTCGCTCGTTATTTAGGTTGATCTGTTATTTGGTATTTGCTGCTATGATACCACCGGCCATTTGGCATCAGGTGGTCGTAGCCATCTCCGATCCAAGGGGAGATAACAGGTGTTCCACTTGTGGCCAACTTTCCGCTTACCTTGTGATAGATGTAGATCATGTCGTTATGATTAAATGACTGTTTTACGATTAAACCCCTTCGCCAGATCCTCACATTCTCACCCCCTATTGCTTACTGGCGTTGAGCCTTTCGATTTACTGTTACGACCCCGTTTTAGGGGGTTTCTTGGAAATGGGTTGAGTTTCCCGTAACAACACTACAAAGATAATCCGTTATTTTATAAAAGCAAATAATTTGCTATATTAAATTATATTTTTTATATTTGTTATCCCTCGACAGGGCTAGCTAAAACGGCCTAGAGCGAGGGGCTATCAGTACATTGGGACGCCACTTAAAACCTGGCGTCTTTTTATTTAAATATAAGAAAATTTGCTATCAACTTGCATAATTAATTATATTCTCTTATAATTGTGATGTAGTTAGTTATTCAACAACTACAATACCACATGGATAAGTAAAGGAGAGAGCACTTAACCATATGGTACGATGTCATAAGACGTCTTGCCTCAAGCCAACTCTCCTGGCCTGGGGCATTTTTTTTTACTAGCTAATTAGACAACGAAATGACGAAGTACCACCCACTCCAGGGGGTAGCCCCCCAACCCACCTATACAATAAAAGACTGTGATTGGAATGACCCAGAAAGTATAGCTATCTGGTATTACCGATTAGATACCCCTTCATGGGAATATAAGCTTCAAGCTCCCTTAGCTGACTTTTTCGACTTCCTCACCGCTGACCATATCGACACGCACGACCCAGAGAACCGGGTAGCCGTAGTCAATCATAACCAAGACGGGTATTACTGCTATTCCAGAGAGGAATACGTAGAGATCAACCATTGCTCTACGTACACCTATGAACAGTGGCTAGCCGGCTTTATGCTCAGCGATTGGGAAAAGATATGCAGGGAGTACCTGGAAGCGGCTTTATAAACATTCGCCCCGGTCGTCTAGTGGTTAGGACACCAGCTTTTCACGCTGAAAACCGCAGTTCGACTCTGCGTCGGGGTACAAACTAGCTAACAAAGAAAACGAATGAAGTACACAATTACTATCGATCAAAGGCGGTCTGTAGAATGGGGGTTAAACCTCTCCGACGCTTCCGTTTTTGCTCTGTACACCCTGGCTCCTACATGGGCTACACACGAGGTCATAGACGGCGAAGTATTCTATTTCGTAAGCCGTACCAAGGTAGCGGAGGAACTGCCAATTCTAGCAGGCAAGGTAGACAGTAAGGGGCCAAAGGCAGACACCATCTACCGTATAAACAAGAAACTACACGAGTTAGGGGTAATTATCTACCGCCGAATCAATAAGAAAGATTGCATACAGTTAACCGAATTGGGTAAGCAATGGAACTCGGAAATAAATCCGAGTAATAACTCGGAAATAAATCCGACATATAAGTATACTAGTAGTTTATATGTCGAGCAAGACTCGACTAGTGAGGGAATAGAGGAAGTTGTCACACACTTAAATGCTCAAACGGGGCGTAACTTCCATACATCAGCAAAGATCACTTCTTCTTCGATTCGAGCAAGGCTAAGGGAGGGGTTCACTGTTCAAGATTGCAAAGATGTAATTGACCACCGGGTAGCACTCTGGGGGATGTCTCCTAAGATGAGGCAGTACCTACGGCCCGTTACACTCTTCCAGGCTTCCAAGTTCGAGGGCTACCTAGAAGCAGCAAAAGAGGCTAACCAGGTTAACCAGATTGACGAACTGATAGACTTTGAACTCACAGAAGCCCAGACCCACGAATACCTAGACTACCGCTTACACGTAAAAGAAACCTACCCTAAGCTATTCGGAGCCGTTAAGATCCTCTCTGCTGCCGAATACTTTGGCCTAATGGCCACCTACCGGGGAATCGAATTCAAGTATACCGCCCGAGAGCAAGCGAAGAAACGCGAAAGGGTACACGCCTACATTGAGGAACAGCTGGAGTACGGCCGTCAATTTGTAAGCACTTGGCACGAATTGCTAAGGGAGTACAATGTACAGAACTACAAAGAGGCAGTACCATGCTAGACACGGCGCTAACATACCACGACGCCGGCCTAAAGGTAGTGCCAGTGTACAGAAATGGCGATTCAGTCAATTTCCCTCAATGGAACAACTACCTAGAAACCCAGAGCCGGCAAGAAGTCCAACGGCTGTTTTCTTCAGACCATTGGGGAACGGCTATACTTTGCACGGACGGCCTTGAGGTTATCGACATTGACGTAAAAGCAGACCCTACCGGCAAGGTGTGGGAGCAATACAAAGACGAGGTTTTCTGGTCTACTGGAATCGACATACTCGAAGAGTGCTGCATAGTCAAAACGAAGTCTAACGGCTACCACATCATCTACCGCACCGATAGCCCAGAAGGGAACAGGAAATTAGCCTGGCGAAAAGGCAGCAAAGAGGCGATCATAGAAACCAGAGGCAAAGGCGGGCTTGTGTTCGCAGCACCTACCCCTTTGTACGAAGTGTTGCAGGGAAGCTACACTAGCATCCCCTACCTGGATCAAGATAAGCGGGATGCGCTAATACTTGCCGCGCAAAACCTGAGCGAACGAACGCCTGCAGAAGCACCAGAGGAAGTAAGGCAGCACTACCGGGCAGAAAAGGAGCAAGAAATTACCCCCTGGGATGCCTATAACGAAACGAACAATGTACTAGACATTCTGGAGCGCCACGGATGGCAACGTGCTGGAGAGAATGCCGACTTTATCTATCTGAGCAAACCAGGAGCCACCAACCCGAGAGACACGCACGGAAGCGTAATAAAGAACAAGAACATATTCCACCCCTTTACCACCGCTACAGAGTTTGAGGCAGAGCGCAACTACAACCCGTATGCCTTGGTCACGGTACTAGAATACCACGGAGACTTCCGGGCCTCTACCCGATCTATTGCCAAGCAAGGATATGGCACGACTCGTAAGGCTGTAGAAGATAAGCAGGAGGATAGCTTTTTGGCTAAGGTACTTGCTACCAAATTCGATATACATAGACCGGTAAAACAACTTGCTGCCAACTACTACCTACACCACCCGGACAATGGTAGAGAATACCGCATAGGTGGGCCAGGTATGATAGTAGGCGTCGTTGGGGCTCAGAAGTCGAGCAAGTCTACTATTACCTCGTCATCTATCGCAGCAGCATTAAGCAACAACCACCCGCTAGGTTTTGAGATACGGGCCAAGGGTGGGAAGATCGTCTATTACGATACAGAGCAAAGTGAGTACTTCTACGACGCTACACAACGGAGGCTATACGCGCAAGCTGGACTAGTAGACAACCCTAGCCTGTACGACGTGTACCTACTTCGTGAATTCTCTGTAGCGGATCGCATACGGGCAATAGAAATGACGCTGCCAAAGAAAGCAGAGATAGTTGTCATCGATGGGATAAAAGACATCTGTAGCGACTTCATGGATAGCAAGGCAGCCCAGGAAACAATGGAACTCCTAATGCAGTGGAGCTTTAGAACCGGGGCCATGATTATACCCGTACTGCACACAACGAAAAGCAGTGGATTCGTAAGGGGGCATCTTGGAACAGAGCTACAGAACAAAGCGGATGCATTGATAGAGACAATCCGAGACGGCGAAGAACAGCGGTTTACAGTAAAGTGCAGAGAGAGCCGCTTTGCCCCCTTCCCCCCATTCACATTTGTAAAGGACGAAAACGGATTTCCCATAATTGAAACATAAACGCAAAGCAATGAAAGACGACCCACAAATCACGGAAGACGTAGTAGTATTTAACAACAAAAATGCAAAGCAATGAACGGGTTAACAAACGTATGGCAACTGTCCGGTAACGTAGGACGGATAGAAGGAAGGACCATTAAAAACGATATACGGCTAGTAGAGTTATCGTTAGCTGTTAGCCGTAGCTGGAAGGACAAGGACGGCGAATACCAAAAGGAAACTAGCTGGTTTAAGGCCAAGGCATTCGGGAAGCTAGCAGAGCGCATTGAACAAAGGGTGTCTAAAGGCGCTCGTATTGTCCTTGCCGGATCTGCACGTATCGACGAGTACCAAGACAAGGACGGCAATAAGCGTACTAGCTTCTACATGATGGTGGACAGCTTCGATATGCTAGTGCCGTACTCTCAATTGAAAACGTCGGGGGTTACTCAGTCTCTTTCCAATGAAATGGACGCAAAAGGCGCTGAGCAGAACCTAAAGGATACGTTTGGCTTGGAGCCCGAGCCCGTTACCGCTGACGACGATATGCCCTTCTAATGACCCCATACGAACAAGAACGAATAGAGCGAATAGTCCGAGTACTAACGGCCTGGGCATACGGTCCACGTCGAAAAAAGTACTCGGACGCTCAGCGACGGCAAGACAAAGCAACTATTGAAAAACTCAAAGCCCAGATAAATGAAGCAACTACCACAAATCAGCTACAGACTCAATCCGAAAACGAGATTCCAGAGCGTATTAGAGCGTGAACTATTTGAACGTAATTTATTACCCATCGATGTAGTGCGCCGGAAATACACCATAGGGATTGCAGACGCCCTTATAATTGCCAAGCAAGCCAGTGGAGCCACATACGACGACGTTGCCAAATGGCTAGGAATACACTCTACTACTTTGAGCACCAGAATACGTAACGCGACATGAGCAAACCAGTATATATAGGGATAGACCCGGCATTTAGGAAAGATGGCTTTTGCGTCTGCATCATCGATGAAGTAGGCGACGTAGACTTTATTACGTTCAAAGACGGCTTCTTAGGTTTTATCCTGTGGCTGTGGAAAGCGCCGGATAACGTCATAGTTACCATTGAGAATAGCAACCTACAAAATACAACCTTCGTCCCTAAAGGAGCCAACGTAGCTACCAAGATGCGTAGAAGCAGAGACGCCGGCAAGAACATGGCAGCGAGTCAGTACACAGTGGATACGTGCCGGGCTAAATTCGGCGATCACCGCACAATAGAGATAAGCCCCAGGGCAAAGGGGCCTAAGTGGTCAGACAAAACCTTCCTACTAACCGTGAAGCAAGAGGGGCATAAGCTCCTATCCTATCGAGGTAAGCAAGACGAGCGAGACGCCTATAAGCTGGCGCTGCTAGGAAGGAAGTTTATTAAGTTCAAACGAAAAGCAAGCTAATGAACAGAAGATGCTTTATTGAAAGAATAATTTCAATCTGCGTAACAGGCTCTATCCTTATGGATGTGGTTACGGAAGACAACGAGATTCAGCGAATTGTACGCGAATTCGACATACCACCCTCTCGCTTGAGCAACCCTGCAGAAAGAGAAGGTACTAGCTTTGGCATCTATGTAAACGGAGAAAGGATAGGCGATGCTTCCGGCTTTCTATTGGATGTAAAAAATCTAAAGGATTGACCCACCCCTTGACAAATTAGGAATTATGGCGTATGTTTGGAGTTGCAGTATTTCTTGATTTCAAATACCATGATTCCATTCTAAGGAACTGAATCGTGATAGGGCCGTTGGGGGTAGCTCCCCGCGAATGGTGTTTTCTCAGGCATGGTATGCCAAGGGATACTGCAGGCTGTCGCGATTCGTCAATAATGTATTATGCAGTATCTCAATGTGTCATCTTCGGCGACACTTTTAGCCGAAGCCTTTGGCCCTTCCGAGGCCATTGAACAACTTAACCTTTCTTTCGCCCACTATGCCGCTAGCGATATGTTTGCTCGATTACCTCCAGATGATCGAATAAACGCGGTGGCCCTGCACGGCTATTTGATTGACTTGATTTATTCAATCAAACCCACAAGCCATGCAGATACAACTCATTGACCACGACGGGCAGCAGGCAGTTTATGCCAGTGATTTACACAGATCGCTTGACATTGGCGCACGCCTTTCTACTTGGATTCCCCGAATGATCAAGTATGGATTTGTTGAAAATGTCGACTATCACCAGCTACCCAGAATTGTGCAGCTGGTTCAGGGTGGTAATAATGTGGTCTACGACTGGATACTTACCCTGGACATGGCTAAACATATCGCTATGGTCCAACGCAGCGAGAAAGGCAAGAGAATACGAGAGTATTTCATCGAATGCGAAAAACAACTGCGCGAACGTACCGAGATGACGAGATACAGCGAAGATCCGATAATCGGAATGAGAATCAAACAGATTGAACTAGAAGAACGGGTTAACCTACTGGAAGCAAAGACGACAACTCGACCAGAGTATTTTACTGTAGCAGGATTCGCAAGGGCCACGCAAAGCCAGGTTAGCATAAAAGAGGCCGCGTCCATTGGACGAAGCGCAGCTAAGCTATGCCGAGAAAGGGGCTATACCATCGACACAACACCAGACGCAAGGTATGGTTATGTCAATATGTACCCCAAGGAAGTATTAGCAGAGTTGTTCGGCCTCTAACTAGCTAGGTTGAGGGGTGGGCTTGCCTGCCCCTCGATTATTTTATATTTTAGGGTAAACAAAACCCTAACCCCATGACTAGCACTGTTAACAAAATTGCAAAAGGTACTCTCTATGTAGTAGGTGGGATTATTGCTCTCGTCGTTTTACTTATGGTGTTTCCGCCAGATACAAGCGAAATATACGACCCCCACAAAGATATTAGCTTGTTACGCAGCCATATGGTCAACGAGGAATACGCTATAGCAGAAGATATAGTGATTGCATCGAGAGAGCAGAGTTATGAAGATCAAGAGGCTCAGAGAATTATTGATTCTTTCAGCATTGTCTTATCTGGATTAACTGAGGAGATTAAAGAGCAACGGGCCGCTATGCTCCAAGAGCAGGAAGCAGAGGTAAGGAAAGAAAAAATAGAAAGCCAGTTTAGTGGGTGGGATGGCTCTCACAATAATCTAAAGAAGTTACTAAAAGAAAACATGAACGACCCGAGCAGCTTCGACCACGTTGAAACAACCTATCGAGATGACGGGGATCACCTCACAGTGATAATGCGATACAGGGGGGCAAACTCTTTTGGGGCGTTGGTCCTTGGTTCTATAATAGCCAAGGTAGACTTAGAGGGCAACGTCCTTGAAATCATATCACAAGACTAATTGAGTAAATCGGAAACAAAACTGAGTAAAACGTTTTAAACACAAAAGTTTAGTTTTATCAGCAAGTATCAACAAATATGTTAAAGAAAAGGCGCTTTCTCATTCAATGGACGCTTAGATGAACGTTAAAAAGAAAAAGCCCCTGATAATCAGGAGCTTATCTACTAAGTGGTAGCCCGTACGGGGCTAGAACCCTCTTTTTTTAATATACTATGT
>SPJK01025672.1_pt1 | contig 12752 bp, 11 predicted proteins | sample 3741771 | NCBI WGS metagenome assembly SPJK01 (sample SAMN10925997, study PRJNA522277) | cold seep metagenome | isolation source: Elba SIP-enriched marine methane seep metagenome, extraction at timepoint T2 | place: Italy: coast of Elba, Mediterranean Sea | reverse complement strand
TTGTTGTGGGTCATGTTACGACCTTCGCCCGCTTCGCCTAAGCCGTAGCCCTTGATCGTTTTGGCGATCACCACGGTTGGCTTGCCGTTGCGCTCACAAGCTTTTGCATAAGCAGCGTGGACCTTCTCAGGGTCGTGACCACCACGTTGCATCTTTTCCAGTTTACTGTTGGAAAGATTCTTCACGCGTTCAAGCAGTTCGGGATACTTGCCGAAGAATTTAGAGCGGATGTAGTCACCACCGGCAACGACATACTTTTGATATTCGCCATCGACGACTTCCATCATTCGCTTGGCGAGCAAGCCGTCATGGTCTGATTCAATGTAAGGGTCCCAATCGCCACCCCAAACTACTTTCACAACATTCCAGCCTGCGCCACGGAAAGTACCTTCAAGCTCTTGAATGATCTTACCATTACCACGGACCGGTCCATCCAGACGTTGCAGGTTACAGTTGATAACAAAGGTGAGATTATCAAGGTGTTCACGCGAAGCGAGGGTGATGGCACCGAGGGTTTCCGGTTCGTCGCATTCACCGTCGCCAAGGAATGCCCAGACACGCTTATCGGAGCAATCTTTGATACCTCGGTCGGTCAGGTATTCATTGAAGCGAGCTTGATAGATTGCCATGATCGGCGCAAGGCCCATCGAAACCGTGGGGAATTCCCAGAACTCAGGCATTAGCCAAGGGTGTGGGTAGCTCGATAGCCCGCCCCCTTCGCCCATCTCACGGCGGAAGTTGACTAGGTTCTGTTCGTTAAGTCGCCCTTCAAGGAATGCACGGCTATACATGCCTGGTGCCGCGTGACCTTGGTAATAGACTTGGTCACCAGAGAATCCATCTTCACCGCGTCCACGAATGAAGTGGTTCAGCGCGACTTCGTAAAGCGTTGCCGAGGAGGCAAACGTGCTGATATGACCACCGGGTGAGGAGGGGTCACGGTTTGCCCGCGTTACCATCGCCATGGCATTCCAGCGTACATAGCTTTTGATGCGACGTTCAAGTTCGCGGTCACCTGGGTAGGGTGGCTGCTCGCTCCGAGGAATCGTATTTACGTAGGGCGTTGTCGCGGTGAAGGGCAGATCAACGCCGTTACGAACCGCAGCCGCTTCAAGCGTTGCGAGCAGCTCGCTAACACGCTCGGGGCCTTTGTTTTCAAGCACATAGTCGAGCGACTCGAGCCATTCGGCGGTTTCAGCCGGGTCGACGTCGTTCGGGATGGGCGAGTGGTTAGGATTCACGTCAGCACTTGCCATCGGATTTGCCTAGTTTGGGTTTCATCTGCCCGTAGTTTTTCTGCTACGGTGCAAAGGGTTTGTTGTTTCAGTTTATCTTCGTTTGGGACGGTATACCTCGGTGGCGGTGCCAAGGTGCACTTCGCCAGCAAAAGCGACCGTCTCGCTTAAGGTTGGGTGAGGGTGGATCGTCTCAGCAATGTCGCGGACGTTGCAACCCATTTCGATTGCAAGCATTGCCTCGGCGATTAGTTCGCCAGCGCCCGTGCCAACGATGCCGCAGCCGAGCACTCGGTCCGTTTCAGGATCGACAATCCATTTGGTCATGCCGTCGGTTCTGCCGTTGGCAATCGCGCGGCCGGAAGCTTGCCACGGGTACTGGGCAATCTTCACTTTGATACCTTGCTGCTTCGCTTCGTCGGCGGTTAGGCCAGCCCATGCAATCTCGGGATCGGTAAAGACCACGGCTGGAATCGCTTGAGCATCGAATGCGGCTGGTTCACCCGCGATGACTTCCGCTGCGATCTTTCCTTCGTAAGCAGCTTTGTGGGCAAGCATCGGGTCGCCAGCAACATCGCCAATGGCAAAGATATTTGGATCAGCAGTACGCTGTTGATTGTCGGTTTCAACAAACCCACGTTCGTTAACGACCACTTTGGTGTTCTCTAAGCCAAAGCCTTTCGAAACGGGCCAACGACCAATGGAGACCAAAACGCGATCGAATGTGAGTGTATCATTAATCTCGGGACCTTCGACGGTGACTTCGACCTTGTCGCCGATGTCTTTTAAGCCAGCCACTTTGTGGCTTAGGAGCACTTTTTCAAACCGTTCGTTAACGCGCTTGGCAAGTGGTTTAACTAGGTCGCGGTCAGCACCGGGGAGCAGCCCATCGCCAAGTTCAATAACGGTGACCTTTGACCCAAGTTCTGAGTAAACGGTTCCCATCTCAAGGCCAATGTATCCGCCGCCAACAACAAGCATTGACTCGGGGATGTCGGCGAGATCGAGTGCACCATTCGAGCTCATCACTCGGGGCGAACCGATGTCGAGGAACTTTGGCATCGCAGGTTCGCTGCCGGTTGCCAAAATGCAGTGATCAAAAGTCAGACGTTCTGAACCGACGGTGGAAGAATCATCGCCAACCGATTCAAGGTTAATCGTTTTAGAATCAACAAACACGCCGCGGGCGTTGATGACTTTAACCTTGCGAGCTTCGGCCAGTTTTCCGAGTCCACCTGAGAGTGTTGCAACGACATTATTTTTTCGATCACGGACTTTGTCGATGTTGACCGAGGGTTTGGCGAAGTCGACTCCCCAGTCGGCCATTTCTTCTGCTTCCGAGATGACCTTTGCAACATGTAGTAAAGCTTTCGAGGGAATACATCCACGTAGCAAACAGGTTCCGCCCAAGCGTGGGTCGGCTTCGACGATCGTAACCTCGAGTCCGAGGTCGGCAGCCAAGAATGCTGCGGCATAACCACCAGGCCCACCACCGAGTACAACCACCTGTGAGTGCATCTGCAATCCTATGTTCGCTATAGGGCCAGATCGGATCTGGCCGAATCAATTCGGTTATAACCATCCCTATTTGAGTCCCCTCGCCCAGAAATCTAAACGAAGGAACCTGTTCCAGAGGGGACAGGTAATTCGAGCCAAGCCGGCAAAGAAACACTTCCGCAAGAAATCCTCAATTTCGGCAAAGCCGCGAGTGAGGTCCTGCGAAGGTTTCCTAGGAGGCTCCCTGCCACCTTGGTTTGACTGAATGTCTATCTCTGTTTCTGTAAGGTGGCTGCTCCGAAGCTCTTACAGACTGTAAAGTTTACCCTGATAGGCCCCAGACACAATGGGTTCGGAGGTGCTCAAGACCACCGGATTAGGCTTTTCTTCGGGCGTTTTGCACGAAAACAATGTATCTGCTGAGAGATATTACCTTCTCTCAGTCGGCAGCCGAGAGGACTCGCTTGAGCGCCGAATCAATATCGGGCGATTCAAACTGAAATCCTGTTTCTTCTAGTCGCTGAGGGCGAATATCGGCACTTTCCAGCAGCAAGGGCCCGGCAGCTTCGCCCATCATCAAATAGACGGCTGCTGCGGGGGTTGGCAAAAAGGCGGGACGGCCTAGAGCTCGGCCAAGGGCGTGTGCTAGTTGGGTGTTACTGACCGGCTTGGGTGCTGTTCCGTTGACCGCACCATGGATGTGGTCGTGATGGACGACGTGCCGAATTGAGTTCACAAGGTCAGGCAGTGCAATCCAACTGACAATTTGTTGCCCACTTCCAGCCGGTCCGCCAAGCCCAGTACGGAATATCGGAACCATTTTTTTCAATGCGCCACCTTCGGGGCTGAGGACGACTCCGATTCGCATTTGAACAACCCGAACTCCAGCTTCCCAAACGGGCTGACAGGCAGCCTCCCATGCTTCGCACGTTCTGGCCAAGAATCCTTTGCCGGCAGGTGATTCTTCCGTCAACACTTTGTGGCCTTGGTCACCGTAGTAACCGATTGCTGAAGCGCAAACGAAAACCCTTGGCTTTTGTTCCATCTTCGTTATCGCTTCTGCAAGAACTTTGGTCCCTTTGATCCGGCTCTCGGCGATGGCTTTCTTGACCCATTCTGACCAACGTTTCTTTGCAACGTTTTCTCCTGCAAGATGGATGATCGCTTCAACGCCTTCTAGCTTTGACGTGTCTACTTCGCCCGTTTCGTAATTCCAAGTTACTTCGTCAGGTGAATCGGTTTCACGGCGTACTAAACGAAGAACACGAACTCCGTCAGCTTCAAACGATTTGGTCAGAGCTGAACCGACGAGGCCGGTTGCGCCACTAATGGCAACGGTGGTTTGATTACTCACAACATGGGCTCCTGTGAGTTGAGGTGGGGAGATTATCTAGTTGTTTAACCAGTAATCCAAAGGGGAGGGGCAGCCATTCGACTTTCGTATTATAGCCGCTTTAGGCAATCTGTCGCAGTGGGGAATGCGGTGAGTTTGCCGCAAATTAGTTTTGCTTCTGTCGTTTTTTGCTTTCTTTTTCAAGAAATGCTTTCTCGCTTCGAGAAAGGCTATCCATGCCGGTCTGGTTAATTTTTTTCAGAATGCGATCCAACTTTTCTTCATCAGCGCTGGATCGATTTGATTGATCATCTTCTCGATGAATACGTAGTTTCGGTTTTGGTTTAAAGACGTCTGTAACGACGGATAAATCTTCGGGGAAGAATCTAGCAAGGTGCCATCTGTTGCTAAAATAAAGATAACCAAATAAGGCACCAGATAGGTGCGCTGAGTAAGCGACATTACCAGAACGAGATAATGCTCCTACCACATCGAAGTACAAAATCACACCAACCAAAACGAGTGCGGGTATTGGAAATGCGCCAAGAAAATGAATTTCACGTTTTGGAAAATTAAGAGCAAAGAGAAGCATAACCCCCGAAATTGCTCCAGATGCCCCTAACAAAGTGTGAGAACCTTCAAACAACAATTCAGAAAGTGACCAACACAAACCTGAAAAGATGACGGCAATTAAGAAGAAAGCTAAATATTCCCTAGACCCATAGCGTTCTTCGACTGCACGGCCAAAGAAAAAGAGAACAAACGCATTGAAAGCCAGATGAAAAATATTCGTGGTGGAATGAAGAAATCCATAGGTAAGTAGCTGATACACTTGCCAAGGTTTCTGATACCAATCTTCGTAAAGAACAAATACTGAGGTAAAGTCTCCACCCTTGGGATTCAGAAAAATGACCTGAATTAAGTAAACCACTGCCATGGTCACAATCAGTTTAGTATTTAACGACCAAGGTGCATTACCACCGGCAGGGCTCCAGCCGCCGTTGTCATTCCACTGGTCGGCGCGTCCGTAATCTCGATTGTAAAGTCCCATCAACGACTGCTTGTAATCTGCGTACGATTTGAAAAAGGCCAAGAGAGCATCTCTTAGCCTATGCTATTACGTAAGAAAAGAGCAGTCGGGTTGCAGCTTAGGCGAGATTACGCTGACAGGCGACTCAAAACCGACCAACTCTTTAAGAAATCGTCGATCAAAGGGCGTCGATATCGAGTGCCGGGCTGGAGACTGGCGTTAGAGGGGCTTGAGACCTAGTCAGCTCGGCTGCCAACTTTGCATTCAACGCAAGCGTTTCAGTCAGAAGACGCTCAGCCTTGGCTATTTGCGATTGAAGTGCCTCGAAATGATCTTCCATCGCTTTTCGCTCTTTAACGATCATTTCTAGATCGCCTTCGAGCATCGAACGCTCTTCTTCTCGGTGAGCTTGAAGCCGTTTTGCACTCTCTAGGGCTGCATCAAGTTTTTGAAGGTCGAGGGTCGAACCCTTGATCAAAGCAAGCAGTTCGGTGTTCTCTTTTTTATAGCTCATGAAAATATCGTCATAAGCGCGGAGCATGCGGAAATAATGCTCGGTGACCACCTCTTCACCTTCTTTGGGAAGCTCGCCATTTTCGGTCACCCCGACCAGTCGCATGGGGTCGTCGTCGTCTTGTTTAGGCGTATTGTGTCGAAGATATTCTTCGACGGATGACTCAGGAAGAATCTGGCGGAGTTCTTCTTCGGAAAACTCCGAGAAGAGATCGTATCGATCCATCGGCATCGATTCGTAAATGATCCACGGACCACGGCTTGCTCCGACGCGTGCAAACGCTTCGGGGTCAATTTCACTATTACCAAGCCATTTGAAAATGGCCTCACGGCCACTGACATCGATGACATGAAATTCACCGATATATTTGCGATTATCTTGGGCAAAGTTTCCTTGTTCAAAAGCATAAACAATTGCATCGGCACTTAGTGTCAAGTCGCCTGTATCAACCGATTGTTCAGCCGGCTCACCCGTTTCAGGATCTACTGGTGGTTGGATCACAGGGAATTGAACTAGCATTTGGTTCGTCGATGGATCGACTTGACCAGCTGGCATTGCATTGCGCCAAACGCGTCCACGCTCGCGGTTCATAAGCGTCAGTTGGAACTGCAAGTCACGAAGCCCTTTGAAGACCTCTTCCTCTTCGGGGTCGATTATGATGTCATTCGAAAGGCGCGAAATCGTGCGACCATCACGAGTACCGTAGATGAGCGCGTCGTAGCCGGTTACTTGGATAGCTAGATTATCAAGCGCTTTCTTCTCGCGCTCTTGGTAGGTTATACGAACGTCCAAAGAACGTGCTGCCAAGATTGAATAGCCAACACCCGAGAAGTAGAGCAAAACCAGAAGCGTCACATGTGCCCAGTGCCAATACTTCGATGCGAAGAACGCACCGACAAGTACTAGCAGCGAAAGGACGCCGATAATTATTAGCATGAGGTTCAAGGGCCGGTCTCTTCTCGAAGTAGTCTCTTCTCAGATAAATAATCGGTGGGCAAGCAGGTGAAGCAGCCGAGCTGACTATCATCCCATCTTACGCCAACAAATTGCCATAAACGATGGCTATCTAAGGAGATTGGGTAAAACAAGTGGAATATGGCGATAGTAAATAGACATTGCTATTTGGTCAATCAATTTCGAAGTCCAGATATATAGCGTAAGCTATTTATATATAAGGACTTAACACATAATTCTGCTTCGCCATGCAAACTAATCTTCTAATGCGCAGGTCAGACTGCATCAATTATTGGGGTCGGACCAGCTTCTGACCACTTTGAGCTAACTCCTTCTGCTCAAGCATTTAGGATTTTTTCCAAGTCGCCAACACTTACCGACTCCTAGGCGATGAAGATTTATTTATGCCATTCAGGACACGGATGTAGCATTAAGCTTATATATCAAGGTGATTTGCAAATATTCACGCTTTCTTGTTGAGTTCAATATTCAGATGCTTATGATCAAATTCCAGTTGAATTTGCTAGCATTGATTGACAACAGAGAGAATGTCTAATGAGACCTAACATCCGAGCTTTCTTATTGGCATGCGTGCCATTCTATGCGCTGTCAGCGTTCTGCTGTTCGCTCACCGCAAGCACCATTTCTCCTGGTGAGTATGCATTAAGTAATCATCCTGATGGGAATTTACAGTCCCAAGCACCCTATGGGATTCGACTCGACTCGGCTCCTCCTTCAGGTCCAGGTCCTACTTTTGATGTAAGTGCTGGGCCAGTTATTCTTACTTGGAATGGTGGTAGTACGGCCACGATTTCTGGTGACGTAATTCGGAATGACACGGGAGACACTTGGAACGTTACCTACACTTTGACTGGCGTAACTCTTGTTGATGACGGGATAGCTGCTACGGATGGCTTCGGTGAAATAACCTATGCCGATGACTTACCAGTCCCTTCTCCTTCAAGTTTTCCAATTTCTGGAAAGCTAAACGGTAATGGTTACGCTTTCCTCTTTCTAAAAGATGGCCATCGTCTTAACGACCCAAATGCCATCGTTGGACGAGGATGGATCGATGCAGGTGGTACAAACGATTGGTTAGTTACCGCAACACAGATCACCGAATTCGACCCAGTACCAGAGCCATCTAGCTCATTATTGATGCTCTCGACACTCTGCGCGACTGCAGCCGCTCGACGCCGTTAACGGTTTCGATAATTAGACGAAGACTTTTAACGAATAATTAAAAGGGTAGGCAATGTTTGCCTACCCTTTCTCTTTGGCAACAGTAGTTATTGCTTTGTAAGGGAGTTTAGTAAGCTCTCGATTTCCGCATTCGTATGCGAATAACTCAGGCTAATCCTCACCAAGGATTCCCCTTCAGGAACCGTTGGCGGTCGGATCGCGGGAACGTGAAAGCCGGCAGCTCGTAACTTGCTAGACAGGGCAAGAGCCCGTTCGGGCGTTTCAACTATCACCGGAATAATTTGGCTTGAGGTTTGACCCACGTTCCATCCCTGGTGGGTAAGCTCGTCACGAACATGGGCTGCTGTTTTCAGCAACTGTTCTCGACGCTTTGGCTCTTCTTGAATAATTCGTAAACTCTCTCTTGCCGCGGCCATCAGAGCAGGGGGGGCGGCTGTCGAAAAGACGTAAGCGCGTGCACGATTAAAAAGCCAATCAATCAGTCGCTGTTCACCGGCAACGAAGCCACCTGCGCAGCCAAACGCTTTGCTGAGCGTGCCGATTCGAATGCTCACTTGTTTCAATAGAGCAGGGGATTGCTCAGCAAACATTTCGACGGCACCACTTCCATGCTTACCGAAAACGCCGGTAGCATGGGCTTCATCCACAAGCAACATCGCACCATGCTGCTCGGCTAAGTTGCCAAGCTCAACCAGAGGTGCAAAGTCACCATCCATGCTGAAGAGGGAATCGGTAACAATTAGCTTACGGTTTGCGTTGCTTGCCGAGGCGAGCATCTTCTCAAGCGCAGCGACATCGTTGTGTGGATAGATGTACCGCTCAGCATTGGAAAGTCGACAACCGTCAATGAGGCTTGCGTGATTTTTGGCGTCGGCAAAAATCGCATCTCCCACGTCAGCGAGCGCGGGGATGGTTCCTGCATTCGCGGCAAAGCCTGTTGGGAAGACGATTGCCGACTCGGTCCGTTTGAACTTGGCGAGTTCTTCTTCAAGCTTCGCATGCTCAACGGATCGGCCACTGACAACAGGGCTAGCACCAGCTCCCCAGCCATGTTTGCTAGCTGCTTCGGAGGCTGCTTTGACAAGTCGAGGATCCGCTGCCAAACCGAGATAGTCATTCGAGCTGAAATTAATCAGGGAATCGTTTACGGAATCGGACTCTTCTAATTGCCCAATTCCAATCCGGCGAACTCGGCGCAGCTCAGCTTGCTGTAACTCTTCGAGCGATCTGTCGAGCCAATCGAGTGGATGGTTAGGCATTTATTCACTAGGGGTCGGAATTAGAAGTTTCTAAGGGTTCTGACGATGCCTATTTGACACTGAATTAGCAATGGCAAAGAATCAGGAAGGAGCAGTAAGTCCCTATTAACAGGATATTTAGTCGCATTGCGGCTGACAGCCCCTCAGTTTTTGCTGAGAATTGGCTTCTAACAGGAACTTGCCCTCACAAAGGGTCGTCTCAATCACCAGAACAGCAGGATAGCGAGCTTGAGCCGCGAACCGCAAAACGAACCGAACAGCAGTAGCAACGCCGCCATGGAGGGTGGCGCATCGGAGACAGACACCTTTGAGGAAGGCCGCTTGATTGACGATCGCCTAATCGACGCAAGCCTAGCAGGCGATTCGCTTGCATACGGTCAGCTAGTGACTCGGTACCAAGACCGACTGCGCAATACGCTGCGCAACCTGACTGGCTCGGCAGAAGAAGCGGAAGATGTCGCACAAGAAGCTTTCGTGCAGGCCTATCTCAAATTAGACAGTTTCCAACGCACCGCACAATTTTTTACTTGGCTTTATCGCATCGCCTTCAATTTGGCAATAAGCCGAAACCGAAAGAAGCGACCACGCGTCTCGTTCACTGCCGCTCAAGAGGCAGGCGCGCCGGATCCCGTGGCGGAAGGATATGCACCTGATGCCGCCACGCTTGCTGACGAACGAGCCGTGTTGTTACACGAGGCGATAGCCAAGTTACCAGAGGATTATCGTCAAGTCTTGGTCCTTCGTGAATTCGAAGGATGTGACTATCAGCGGATTGCTGAAGTGATGGACTTGCCGATTGGAACGGTAAGAAGCCGACTGTTTCGAGCTCGGACACAATTGCGTGAACGACTCGCACCGATCTTTGAAGAAGGGTCGACAGAAGAGGGGCAACAAGATGAATGACCACGTTTCGAGAGATTAACCTTCAATCAGGTTTGGAACCTGAAGTTTTGGGTATCAATGATGTCACAGAACCAATCAAAAAATAATTTGCCAATCGACGACGATTTTGCTGAGTTACTTAGTGCTTACTACGACGGTGAGCTATCGGCGGAAGAACGTACGAAGGTCGAAGAACGTCTTGCAACCGATCCTGCTGCTCAGCGGTGGCTTGGTGAATTGCAAACGATGGGAAACTTATGTCAAGAATCTAAGACAAGCGCAGAGTGGCAAGATCTTTCTTCCCATGTTTTGTCAGAAGCAAAGCGGCGCCAAGAAGACTCCAAGCCGCAAGTCGCACCCCGAAAAGAGGATTCCTATGGCCTCGAACCGGCAGGTGAATTCGGACTACCTTTTGGTCAGTCGTCTCGTGGTTGGACTTGGGCCGCGGTTGCTGCCGCTGCTGCGATCATCATTGGTTATTGGGATCGGCCTGATACGCAACAACCAACGACTATTGCTCAGAACCGACCCAGCGTTAGCCAGCCAGCTCCCGGATTGGCCAAGGAATTTCAGATTACCCCGGTTAATCGTTGGATCAGCCAGATGAGACAAGAGATTCCAGCATTACGTGTGGTCCACGTTGAAACGAACCCTCAAGGGAGGGCTAATTTTGAACAGTCTCTCAAGAACAACGGCTTCAATTTTCAAACGGCTAGTATGAGTCAGAGCTTGCCAAGTGAGCTTGATAGTGCTCAACGTGCGGGCATTATTGAACCCTACCAACCACAGACTAAGGATACTTCTAACAACCAACTTATGTTTGTCTCGGCCGAGCCGCCGCGATACTCAAATGTCGTGCGAGATCTATCAAACGACCCAAAAATCTTCCGCGTCGAGGCTGACCCCGCACCTACAATGTTGTCTGCTCCTGCAGAATCGGCTGTCCAGGCAGTCCCGACTGCAGGGCCCAGTTATGTGGTGCGTATTCAGATTCGTCGAACTCTTTCAGGCAAGCTTCAAATTCAAGGCAAAGTGCAAGAACGAAAATCTTTGCCTAGTGAAAAATCGCAGCAGTTAGATCCACTGCTCGACAGTGCTATTGCTCAACAACGTGCTCAGACGGCACGTCAGAACCAAGGTGTCGGGGAGAGGCAAGCAGCACCGGCCACGACCGCAATGGCCCCAAGGATGGGGAACGTGCGTGTGCCGGTGGTGTTTGTCCTAAAGACCCGCCAGGAGTCAGGTGAATAATTTGGTTGGGTTTTCTGGGTAGCTGTGTTATCTTCACATTCTAGAAAGTGATTTACCCAATTCAAATTTATCAACGCAAGGAATGCTCGATGAGCGATGTCACAATTAAAGTTCGTAAGAATGGACCTTTGCTTGTATCAGGTCAGTTTAGCCTGACCGATGCCGACGGCAATCCTTTCCCAATCGATACATCAAAACCGGGCATTGCATTATGCCGATGTGGTGCTTCGAACAACCATCCTTTTTGTGATGGAGCCCACAACAGTTGTGGATTCGAATCCGAGGTCCAGGCACCTTCTGACGACTGATTAAGCTTGAATCTTGATTTGTTGTTTCTTGTATCGACAAGTTATCCACCAAGCCAAAGCCCACTGGCCAATTCTGCGGAAGCCATTGGGCTTTTGTTTTGCGCTGATAATAGGGCCTTAAGCAAAAAAGTAATCAGCCCTCTGCTGACAAATTCAGATCACGTTTGCTGTGATCGTGATAGAATTCGCCGCTCGCCAGATGTCCGCTAACGGGACAATGGCCTATTTCGAAGATTTCTACAGTCAGCGTAAGCAGGAAGGTCGTTTTAGAAGCATGGAAGATTCGGTTCCCCAAGAAGAGTTGAGCAAGTCGGAAGCAATGCAATCGTCCGAAGAGCAATCGAGCTCTGCCACGGTTACAGCTGTCAAAGATCAGCTTGACGGTAAGAATGCATTGACCCTCTCTCCTGAGACGATTGAATTCTCCAGCGCTTTTATCGGCGAATGGAATGAGCTGGTCAGTACCACGAATTGGGACAAAGGGCGCGTTATTACCGCTTGGCGTGACTTACTTGAAAAAGAAAACGCACCGATCACGGAACGCTCCGATGAAGCATGGGCTCAGTTGGTTGGTTTTGTAACCAGTCAGCATGTGGGGCGACTACGCCGCGTCTATCAACGCTTTGGTTCATTACGAGAAGAATACAAGGGACTTTATTGGAGCCATTTTCAAGCAGCACTCGATTGGGAAGATGCCGAGATGTGGCTCGAAGGAGCGATTCACAATCGATGGTCCGTGGCCAAAATGCGTGCCGCGCGTTGGGAAGCAGTCGGAGCTCCTGACGGAGTAAAACCTGATGAGGAAGAAATTCTCGAAGGTGAAATTGAAGGGGAAGCCTACGATGCCTTGGTTGAATCCTCCGGCACCGTGGAACCTTCATCCGAGTATGATCCTGCAGAGTCAGAAAACAGTAGCAGTCAATCGGATGAACAAGATTCCGCCGAGAGCAATTCATCAGCTGCTTATGAGGAAGAGCCCGTTGCTGTCGAAGCGGCCGCTCGTATTCGTCCCTTTGAAGATCTTGCTGAGCTACCGGATGACGTCACGGATGCTTTTGAACAGTTTAAACTTGTGATTCTTAGCCATAAACTCACCGGCTGGGAGCAGATTAGTCGTGACGACATGGTGTCAGCAATCGAGTCGCTCAAGACGTTAGTAATGGCTCCCTCGGAAGAGAACGCGACAGCCTCTTAAAGTGATTTGAGGTAGCTAATCGCGTTATCAATTTCTGCCGTAACGTTGGTAGTTGAACTTGGTTCAACAGTTACCCAACCTTCGAAGGCGT
>SPJK01001689.1_pt1 | contig 12755 bp, 7 predicted proteins | sample 3741771 | NCBI WGS metagenome assembly SPJK01 (sample SAMN10925997, study PRJNA522277) | cold seep metagenome | isolation source: Elba SIP-enriched marine methane seep metagenome, extraction at timepoint T2 | place: Italy: coast of Elba, Mediterranean Sea | reverse complement strand
CCGTTTAGTTTGAGTTGGTTTAAAGTTTGTTATCAAACCACCCAAAGAATTTTTAAAGCCAAGGCTTAAAACAGATCGCGTATCGTCATTGATATAATCATCCGCAAAAGCAAACAATGTTCTGTCATGCCCCACATGAGTGATAGTGCCTACAGGCTGACCATAAAGCAAGACATTGAGAGTAGATACATCAGTCATCTTCATCCACGTCTAAACTATAGAAAGGTGATACCTGCTCACTATCATCATTCTTGCCCTGGCTGGTATGCATAATCGAATTTATGGCAGGGACAGACTTCTTCGGCACCAGCACCAGCTCCAAATCCAGCACACGCGCTAAAGCAATCAAACTGGATATCCTCAAATCAACCGCTCCTGCCTCTATTTTTGAGATATGACTTTGCGGCACACCAGAACGGGCACTTAACGCTCTTTGACTAAGCCCCTTTCCTGCACGCGCATCTCGCAAGCTTTTCAGTATTTGATCGGTTAAATCATTCATAATGATATATATTTATATATCATCTAAACCAAAATATCTATAAAAATATATCAATATTAAGCCAAAAGACTCAATATTGATACGTTTCAGCCTAGCTTTTCATAAGAAACGATAGGTAATATTAGATAAAAACCCAGAAGCTGGCTTATAACTCCTATAAAAAACTTGAGCATTACAAAGTGGATAAAACACATCAAGACTTAATAATTCACAGCTGACTTTACCCAACTGCTAATTTGGCTGCATGTTGCCACATAAAATAGGGCATCGGAGTTTTAAGCTTCCAATTAATACTCATAGGTTGAGACCCGGTATGAGAAACATATTCAACTTCACCATAATTTACAAAACCCATTGTACGCCCGAATGCATCTTTAGTTTGCTCTCGTACAAATAAAAACAAACGCTTACCGATTTCTTGATGTTGAATATAGTCCTTGCCTCGGCCTCGATCAGGTCTTGCACTGTTTTGCGATTGCCAATGAAAAAGATGCTCGTTGATCGCGTAGTCGTGATACATGGTCGTAGGTGAAAACTGCTTTTCATTTTTATTCAAAGTGACAAACATGAGTTCAATACGGTTCTCTTGAAGCACCAAAACTCCTTCACGTGCAGGAGATTTTCGCTCAAATGTAGTGGCGCCAAACGCCACTAATATTTGTTCACGGGCGTAACGAGCATGAAGCCTGAGCGGCACATCAGGTAAGTTTTTCATCAGCTGCTGCTCATGTTTCGTTTGCGCAAGTTGCCAATTCAGTGCATCCAATAATTCCGCATTGACGCCAAGCTGATTCAATTTAGCGAGACTCTGCGCAATAGAATCAAACCCAAGCTCAGGTCCAGTTTTCTGCCAAAAATCGTAATGACACATCAATGCTTGTCGATTACTGCCCTCAGTTATTACAAAGCCTGTTTGACAAAGCTGCTTTAAAAAACTCAAGTAAATATGATCATCACAAGTTAAAACACGATTATGTATCGCCTTTCTAATCATTTTTAGCGCATCTTCATCCGCTTTTTCTTTGACTTTATCTTGTGCCTGTGCAACTAATTCCGTCCAACTGCCTCGTTTATACAGCTCATTAAGGTCGATGTGGGGATGTTGCACTAAGAAATTCGTTAGAGTTAACGGCAATGTTGAATGCTGTGGGAACTGTCTAATCATAGCCACAAGTCGTTTCAAAGTCAGCGAAGCCTGGCGGATATTACTCAAGACAATTTCTTGTGTTCGCTTTGTCAACTCAATCCGACAACCGAGTGGGGCATGGGGGAAACCCTGCTTTATCTCTTCACCAATCGCCCGATTACTCTTACCAACTAAGGCTCTAAACTTATTAGCAAATTCATATTCAGGACGCGAATTACCAACAAAATCCAATACTGTGCAGCATTCTTTACCTTCAGCTAAACGTAATCCACGTCCAAACTGTTGCAAGAAGATTGTCAGGCTCTCTGTCGGTCGTAAAAACAGCAAAGTATCTACTTCAGGGATATCCACACCTTCATTAAAAATATCAACTACACACAACACATTGATTAAACCTGTGCGAATGGCTTGCTGCTTCTGCTGCCGCTCATGACTGTTATCACTGGTCAAAACATCTGCATTAATGCCTTTAAGCAATAGCTGCTTTGACATGTATCCTGCATGCTCTTTACTCACACAAAAGGCTAACGCCTTCATTTTACTTAAATCGGTAATGATCTCTTGTAAACTCAATAGAATCTTATCGAAACGCAATTGATTGTGAGTGTATAGATTGGTTAATTGCGCTATGTCATAGCGCCCATTTTTCCACGGAATATTTCTCAAATCGGTATCATCATCAATACCAAAATATTGAAATGGGCAAAGATGACGACGATTAATCGCTTCGGGTAAACGAATTTCAGCGGCAACCACCCCACCAAAATCAGCCATAATATCGCCACCATCATGACGTTCTGGTGTGGCCGTCAACCCAAGTAATATTGTAGGAAAAAAGTGTGCTAATACTGAACGATAACTTTTAGCTGCAAGGTGATGCACTTCATCAATCACAATAAAGTCATAATAATTCTTAGTGAGATTAAGTTGATCAAGCTGATTGTTCAGTGTTTGGATGGATACAAACAGTTGGCGATAATGCTCTGGCGTATGGCCACCAACCCAAAGCTCACCAAAAGACCCATTGCGTAATACACCACGATAAGCTGCTCTCGCTTGCCTTAAAATTTCTTCTCTATGCGCAACAAATAAAAAATTGGCATCCGGCTTTGTTTTGTTAAAACGAGCAAAATCAAAAGCGGAAATCAAGGTTTTACCCGTTCCTGTTGCGGCCACCACTAAATTATGGGAACGCTTATGAACACTTCGCTCAACTGCAAGCTGCTCTAATATCTCACTTTGATGTGGAAAAGGCGTGATATCGAAAAAATGGTTTGAACTTTGCTCATAATTGCCACTTTGTTGTCTTAATGCGCTGTTGAGTTTTTCGGTACTTTTCGTATCACCATTAAATAGTTCAAATTCCTTCGATGCCCAGTAAGTTTCAAAAGTACTCAGCGATTTATTGATAATATGTGGAATTTCTTGGGAGGTGATTTTTAAATTCCACTCTAAACCATTCGTCAAAGCAGAATGGGAAAGATTGGACGATCCAATATAGCCAGTATGGAAGCCAGTATTACGTAGAAACAAATAGCTTTTAGCATGAAGTCTTTCACGTTCGGTGTTATAACTCAATTTGACTGAGGTATTAGGCAAACTTGCCAGATATTCGACGGCTTTAGCATCAGTTGCGCCCATATAAGAAGTGGTGATGATTTTTAACTCTCCGCCACTAGACGTAAACTCCTCAAGCTCTTTACGAAAGATTCGTACCCCTGCCCACTTAATAAATGAGACTAACCAATATATTTTATCTGCTGATAAAATTTCTTTTTTCAGTTCTGATTCTAACGAAATTCCTGCGTTGCTACCACAAAACAGCTCGCTTTGAGTCAAACCGGTAAGAGGAAATATATCATTAATATAGTTTTTAAGGTTGGCAGAAACAGGGTTTTCTAATTCATACAAGGCTGTAAGAATTTTGCCTTGGCTTATGAGCAAATTGTCTTCAATAAATTCATTATCTTGAATTTGTTCCTTCAACCAAAGTAGTAATTGGTTTGATAATGTAATTTGCTGCTGCAGACGATCATCACTGACAGGAACTGAATCAATAGCATATTCCAAAATATGAGATAAGAAACGTGATAACCAAGTCGATGCTTCACTGCTATTTAACGCTCGTTCACCCACATAAAATTGTTCTCTATCAATACTATGTTCGATAAGCTGCGTAATGAGCAGCTCATAAATTCCGGTCTGCTGCATCATGTTCCTTTGGATCAATAGATCCATTAAAAACAAAATCGTCTGGAGAAATGGTGATTTTTAACTAACTTCACTTTTCTTTAGATTTATCCAAAATTTAAAATCATTCCGCTTAAACCGTCAAGTGCTACAACCTTTAAAAACAGGACAAAGTCCTTCCAAGTCAGTTTTTCATTAGACATAATGTTATCCGCCATGTAACTATAAGACAGAATATAGGAAAACCGAGAAACCAGTAAGTTAAAGCTAAAGTGATTAAAACCTGGCTTTCAGACAGCGCGATAATTAATTCAGAATCTTATTTAAAAGTCCAACACTTTATTAATTATTTATCTGCTTATGCACAATAAAGAAGTTTATCCCTAATCAGTCGGTTCAAGCTTTAGCATTTAACATCAGAAGATGCAAATAAAACATAACCTATTGATTAATATAAAATATATGGACTTGGTAAAAATATATACAATTTAACAAAAGTCTATGAAATACATAGCTTAAGTAATATTCATAAGAATTTATTCACAAAGTTATCCACAGAAAATGTGTATAAAAGGCTTAATTCAATTTTGAATGAAATATTCAAATTAACAATAGATGCTGACTATATTAGAATCTAGAGGGATTGGTCTGAGCCAATGATAAATTTACCCGTCCTAAAATTTTAAATCATACCCCGATAACTAAATGAATAACAATAAGATAGACAGTATTTATAATCAATCATATACTGTATTTTGAATAAACTTTGATTTATTTGGCATTTTTTGACCAGCTATCAATTTATACTCCTTCTAAAAATAATTGATTATTATCACAACGTCACACTTTGTAACTCAACATTCTGTCCTTTTAACATTTTAGGAGAAATCTCATGTTAAAAAAAACAATACATAAATTTGCAATTTTTCAGATGACCATTCTGATTTTTTTGATCAGTAGTTGTTCACTGCTGGACTTTAACAAACCAAGCTTATATGAACGATTAGGGGGAAAAACAGCCATTGAGGCAGTAGTCGCTGACTTTACCAACACAATAGTCAATGACGACAGAATTGATCATTTTTTTGCTGAAACCGATCAGGAAGATTTTAAAAGCATGCTGGTTGCTCAAATCTGCGAAGCTGCGGGCGGTCCTTGTGTTTACGAAGGTGCGGATATGAAATCAGCGCATGAAGGACTGGAAATCAGAGAAGCGGATTTTAATGCATTAGTTGAAGACTTGATCAAGACACTGGATAAATTTAAAGTTCCACAAGCAGAAAAAAATGAATTATTAGAACTGTTAGGCCCAATGAAGTCGGATATTGTTGAACCTGTTAGTTCAACTCTCCACCCTAAAAAATCAACTAATCAGGCCAAGCCAGTTGTACAATTAACAAAAAAAGAAATAAAATCAACTATTACGGCTAAAACACCACCATTGGCCCAGACTAAAAACAAAGCAATCACAACGGCCAGCGTACAGCCCGCTGTTAGCAAAAAAACGATTGCTAAAGCACCTGAAGTCATCAAAAAAAAAATAGCTAAGCCGATCGTTAAAAAAACCTCTAAAAATACAAATCCAAAACCTGCAGTAGTACAAAAGGTTGAAAAAAAAAATTCCCAGTTAAAGAGACCGGCAACTTAAGAGGAAAAATCATTCTGAGTTCAACAGCCAAAAGCGCGTTGTTGAACTCGACTGTACTGACCTTAGAACCTCAGAACAAAAAAATAAAAAAGCGTAAAAAAAACGCATCGCAAGCACATGTTGTGATTATGAAGAAAAAAACTTATCTACCTGGCATGATTTCTATTTCAAAGGATGATAAGGTGGCTTTTCATAATCTGGATAAAATTAAACACAATGTTTTTTCATCTACTAAAGGCTCAAATTTTGACCTTGGAACTTATCGATCAGGTAAAAGACCCGATGTTCAATTATCACAACCTGGGATCGTAAAAGTTTATTGCGATATCCATCCTAAAATGGCATCGTTTATCATGGTTTCTGACAGTCCTTTTCATCAAGTGGCCAATGCAAAGGGGAAATTCGATTTTAAAGACATTCCAGCTGGAATATACACGCTAAAAGCCTGGAATATCAGAGGAGAAACGCGTCGACAAGTTGAGATCAGGAAAAATGGCTTAACTCGCATTAACTTGCTGATTGATACCAGTAAATTTAAATTTAAACCTCATTTAAATAAAAAAGGCAAAATTTATCCATCCATAGCCAAAAAAACAATAGATGAAGAAGAGGAATATTTTTAATGAATGTTGATAATCCCCAGGTACAATTCAGCTTAAGACTCAAGCTTTTTTTATTAGTCTCTATCAGTTTCAGTCTGCTTATAGCAATTACTATCTGGCGTATTGACATAGAAGCCGATGCCGTTGCAAATAACGCCATCAACAAGTCAATACAACGATCCAGGGTCATCATTAACAGCGACCTGGAAAATCGTTTTCGCAGCATCGGTGAAACTGCCATCAGTTTATCTAGAGATGGTCGTATTCTTCCCAGAGTTTTCGAAGAAGATTCAGAAACGCTACAGGATTTAACCTATGAATTCAAAGAGGCACTTGAATTCGATATATTGATTTTTACCAATGCAGATGGCGTCATCATTGCGCGATCAGATAACCCCAATGCGATAGGACGGTCTCTTCAGGGTCGTAGCACTTTATTCGATTCAGCTTTAAGTGGAAACAAAGCCACCGGAATCATGGCGACTAAAAACCAATTGTTGCAAATTGTTGCTGTGCCGGTTTTTGACAATGTTGCCACAGATTTCGTGCGAGGAACGGTTGCTTTAGCTTACCGGTTAACTGAACTTCAAGCAAAAGAAATACATCAGTTAACAGAAAGTGAAATTGGCATCTTTCAATTCTCAAAAAATAAGTCTAATAAACAATTCAAACCTGTCAATCGATTTTTTACCAACCCCGACCTGATAGACCCCGTCAATCAGTTTTTTTCAGAAAACTCAGAAATATTTCTGAAAAAACTGGCCAAATCAGGCGAAATTTCTGAATTGACACTTAATCTTGGCGAAGAAACATTCCATAGTGTTCTATACCCTCTTAACAGAAGTGGCGGCTCTGCCTTAGGCTTTATCTTAGCGATTAAATCCCGTACTGAGTTGTTGAAGCCATTTAAAATGATCCAACAGCAAATCCTGATCATTGGTGGCATCTGTTTATTCCTGGCGTCATTAATCGCTTGGGCAATCGCCCATGGAATTTCCAAACCTATCATATCTTTAGTATCAATTACTCAACGCATTCAGGAAGGAAACTATCCTCAACCCGATGCCCGTTTTTATCATAATCGAGATGAAGCCGGTCTGTTGTATCAAGCAATTTACCAAATGGGTAAGAACCTGAAAGATAAAAATCAACTGGAGAATTATCTTTCTCAAGTTTCAGATAGTCTGGATTTGCTTTCAAAAGATGATGAAATCAAAGATTTAATCCATAAGCCTGACAATGAACCCGTTGAATCCAGTGCCCATTACACGCTTTCCAAAAAAGATCCAAATGAAGTATTGGAAAGAACCACTCTGGTGCTTGATAACCCGGTGATTGAAGCAGATGAAGCCACAGAAGGCGAATTTAATGAGGAAAGTGAGCCGCTGGTTTTAGGTAGTGTATTTGCCGGACGTTATAAAATCATCAAGGCGCTGGGGCGTGGTGCAATTGGCAGTGTTCATCTGGTAAACGATCAGGATTTGAATGAACAGGTTGCCTTAAAAATATTTTTTAATAAAAACCTGAAAGGTGATCAATTAAGCCGCTTTAAAGAAGAAATCCGGTTGGCAAGGCGAATTACGCATAGGAATATATTAAGAACATTTGATTTTGGTGTGTGGCAAAATCGCTATTACATAACCATGGAATATATTAATGGGTTTGATTTAAACAGCCTGATAAGACAAAAAGGTATCCTCAGCCCTGAAATTGCTATCATTATGGGCAGACAAATCTGTTCGGCCATTATTGCCGCTCATGATGAAGGCATTATTCATCGTGATTTAAAGCCAACCAATATCATCATTAATCGGCAAGGCGTTCTTAAGATTATGGATTTTGGACTGGCAATAAAAATTAATCATTCAGATACTAACCACGAAAGCCAGAATGACAACACCAATGGAACCGGTATTGCAGGAACTCCCAGATATATGGCCCCAGAACAATTTGAAGGCAAGGACCTGGATGAGCGCACAGATATTTATGCCATAGGTGGAATATTATTTTTTATCCTGACAGGGCGTTCAGCCTATGATGGAAAAAGCTATAGCGAAATAGCAGAACAACATAGAAACAAAACAGTACCCAGCTTAACTGAACTGCAAAAGAATATTCCGCTAAGACTGGAACAAATTGTTTTCCAGGCATTGGCAAAAAAGAAGACTGATCGTTATCAAAGTGTCACTGAGCTTCATAATGATCTCATGGACTTGAATACATCGACGACTAATGCTTGATTAAATTGCACTGGCCGGGATAATCCATCAGAACACACGTTATTAATATCATGGTTCTATACAAAACCATAGGTTGCTTCCACATTGTCTCTCAAGGCACGACGTCAATACGTCTGTGTAGACTGAGTGACAGCATCCCTGCTGTCAATAGCCTTGTGAAACAAAACGGAAACAACGTATAACCTGGGGTTTGTATAGAGCCATGTTTTAATTTATTTATACCTTAATGGTTTTCTAATGAATTATCCGAGCCACCTTTATCAATTGCCAGTTATCGTAGCAAAAGCAAAGGTCGGTTGGTGTGTAGCAGCATTTTATGGGTAAAACTGCCGATCAACATATCATGTATCCGTGTATGACTGAATGCGCCCATAATCGTTAAATCGATATTGTTAGCTTTTTGATAGGCGCACAACTCATGGTCTGCCTTGCCTTTTAGGCGATGGCTACTGATGTTTAACTGATCATTTTTATTTAACTGATTAATTGCTTTCAATAACAATTGGTCAGCCATCGATTCATTTTTATTCACACAAACCAAATGACAGTCCATTCCATGAAACAATTCTGATTGGGCAACCATGGATACCGCTTTATCAGCAGCTTCTTCACCGTCATACGCTATCATGATGGTTTCTGGCTTTTTGAAGTCTTCATTCACTATAAACACAGGTCTATGTAATGAACGAATGATTGCTTCCAGCTTTGCTCCGATCTGATCACTTTTTTCCTCATGCACCTGACCTCTTAAACCAAGCACCAAAACACGAATATCATCTTCAAGCTCAATCAGGTTTTCAATCAAATCGCCGTGGCGTTGCACACAACTGAACCTGGAAACACCAGAACTTTCAGCTCTTTTTTTAGCCTTTTGCAACATGTCCTTACCTTGCTGCAATTTCAACTTACTGTATTCCTGGTCTTTTAAGGTAATTTCTTCTAAAACCTGTTCCCGGCTACCTAACCCCAGGTTACCGGTTAAACTGGAGGTCATCGAAGTTTCATGATGATGATTTATCGTGTGTAAAAAATTTAAAGGGATATTTATGCTGGTTGCAATCCAACTGGCATAATCACACACAGCTTCGCTCAATTTAGCGCCATCGATACAGGCATAAACCTGATTATTAGATTGTTCTGCCATTTAATGTCCCCCCATGACTTTTTCAATTTCTTCCGGTTTATCATGAATTCCAAATCGATCAATGATAGTAGAACTGGCTTCATTGACACCAATGAGTTCAACATCGGCCCCTTCCCGGCGGAATTTTATCACCACTTTATCAAGTGCTGAGACCGCTGACAAATCCCAAAAATGCGCATGGGTCAAATCGATAACAATCCGATCAACCGCTTCTTTGAAATCAAAACTATCGACAAAACGATCAGCTGAATTGAAAAATACCTGACCATGCACCTCATAGACCTTGCGACTGTTATTCTCATCGATATCACAACTCACATACATGAAGTGACTGATCTTGTTGGCAAAAAACAATGAAGCCAACAAAACACCAACAAACACACCTAATGCAAGATTATGCGTCCAGACCACTACAGTGACCGTCGCGACCATGACCAAATTGGCTGATAACGGATATTGCTTTAAATTAAGTATGGAATCCCAGCTAAATGTTCCGATAGAAACCATGATCATTACCGCAACCAGAGCAGCCATAGGTATTTGTTTGATCCATTGATCCAGAAATACAACCATGACCAGTAAAAAACAGCCTGCAATCAAGGTAGATAACCGACCACGTCCGCCTGATTTTACATTGATAATCGATTGACCAATCATGGCACACCCCGCCATGCCACCCATTAATCCCGATACAATATTAGCAAGCCCCTGCCCTTTACATTCTCGATTTTTTTCACTCTCTGTATCAGTCAATTCATCAACAATCGTTGCTGTCATCAGAGACTCAAGCAACCCCACCACAGCTAATGGCAAGGCATATGGAAAAATAATCTGTAATGTTTCTAAGTTCAATGGAACCTCTGGCCACAAAAAAATTGGCAATGTATCCGGTAATTCCCCCATATCCCCTACAGTACGAATATCAAGTTGATAATAAATTGAAATAATGGTTAAACTAATAATGCATATTAACGGTGAAGGCAGCATTTTTCCGATGACTGGAAACAATGGAAACAGGTAAATAATGCCTAATCCACCCAATGTCATCGCATAAACATGCCAGGTCACATTAACAAGTTCTGGAATTTGCGCCATAAAAATTAAAATGGCCAACGCATTAACAAAACCTGTTACGACCGAACGCGAAACAAAACTCATTAAACTGCCTAATTTCAAATAACCAAAAACCAACTGGATAAAACCGGTTAACAGGGTTGCGGCTAATAAATACTGCAAGCCATGCTCTTTAACTAATGTAACCATTAGTAAAGCCATTGCCCCAGTAGCTGCTGATATCATACCCGGACGACCACCTAGAATTGAAATGGTAAAGGCAATACAAAAGGAGGCGTATAATCCGACTTTGGGATCAACTCCCGCTATAATAGAAAAAGCAATAGCTTCTGGTATCAGAGCTAAGGCTACAACGGTACCGGCAAGAATATCCCCGCGAATATTTCCTAGCCAGTCTTGTTTTTTTGACAATAAAAGCATGAAGTTCCTATTTGATTTACAATTAGATGAGTTTCCCGGAATAAACCATCAAAGGTTTAGCCATGAGAGAATTGACTCGTCTGAATAGACTCTGCCATAGAGAGCATACCCAGCCAAAATCTCCATTTAGGGAATAGGTTTTCTGGAAAAAACTGGCTTCAAATCCTGAACAATACAGCTTAAACCAGTGATGTCTTATTGGCGACAATTTACAATGTACGCAAAGTACTTAAGACAGATAATTCATTAGGGCGTAATCCCTTATCCCTAACAAATTATATGGACCAGACTCAGGATTTAGAATAATCCTGAAATTTGGCCATCAGAATTAATATCAATACGTTCCGCTGCCGGCACTCTGGGCAAGCCTGGCATAGTCATCATATTACCTGCAATCACAACGATAAAGCCTGCTCCGTTAGCAAGACGTACATCACTGATTTCTACAGTATGGCCACTAGGCGCGCCTTTTTTAGTTGGATCGGTAGAAAACGACATTTGAGTTTTAGCCATACACACTGGAAAATGGCCATAATTTTCTTCCAGCGCCTTAATTTCATTGCGAATTTTAAGGTTGGCTGTAATACCCCTTGCCCCATACATACGTGTGCATATGGTTTCAATCTTATCCCATAACGGCATGTCATCAGGATAAACAAACTGGCAGCCTGGATCTCGATTATCAACAATATCAATTACTTCTTTGGCCAGATCCTCAGCGCCAGCGCCGCCCTCAGCCCAGTGTTTGGCAACAACACTCTTTACACCCAGATCAGTACATTTTTTCTGCAATAACTCAATTTCAGCCTCACTGTCAAAACTAAAATGATTAATACTGACAACACAGGGTAAATCAAAATTTTGTGTAATATTTTTATAATGCCGTTCCAGATTTACAAACCCATGCTCTAAGGCATCCAGATTCTCATGATTTAAATCATCTTTACTCACACCACCATGAAACTTTAATGCTCTGACAGTCGCAACCAATACAACAGCCGAAGGTTGCAAATCTGCAATTCTGCACTTGATATCTATAAATTTTTCAGCGCCAAGATCTGCTCCAAATCCGGCTTCAGTTACCGCATAATCTGCCAATTTTAACGCTGTTTTAGTCGCTGTCACAGTATTACAACCATGGGCAATATTAGCAAAAGGTCCGCCATGAATAATGGCGATATTATTTTCCAGCGTCTGGACAACATTAGGTTTAATAGCATCTTTTAATAGTGCAGCCATTGAACCATGTGCATTTAAATCACTGGCGTAAACTGGCGTTTTCTTGTCAGATTTATAGGCAACAACAATGCGTCCCAAACGTTCTTTCAGGTCTTTTCGGCTGGTTGCCAAACATAAAATGGCCATAATTTCAGAAGCAACGACAATATCGTAACCATCTTCTCTTAGATAACCATTTGCTGGGCCGCCTTGCCCTATGGTAATTTTTCTCAGCGCTCTGTCATTAACATCAACCACCCGTTTCCAATGAATACGTCGTGGATCTATATCCAGAGCATTGCCATAATTAATATGGTTATCAATTATGGCAGACAATAAATTATGCGCCACCCCTATCGCATGAAAATCACCTGTAAAATGCAGGTTAATATCTTCCATAGGAACAACCTGGGCATAACCGCCGCCTGCTGCACCCCCTTTCATACCAAAACATGGCCCTAAAGAAGGCTCTCTCAAACACATGATGGTTTTTTTACCCAGGCGATTCATAGCATCACCCAGGCCCACTGTCGTCGTCGTTTTACCTTCACCAGCCGGTGTGGGACTGAT
>SPJK01109328.1_pt1 | contig 12757 bp, 7 predicted proteins | sample 3741771 | NCBI WGS metagenome assembly SPJK01 (sample SAMN10925997, study PRJNA522277) | cold seep metagenome | isolation source: Elba SIP-enriched marine methane seep metagenome, extraction at timepoint T2 | place: Italy: coast of Elba, Mediterranean Sea | reverse complement strand
TCGGACTTAGCTGGCATTATTGGCGCAATGGCAACCGACGAATATGGGGCTTCGTTAGTGGAGCCTTACTGGTTTGGCTGTTGCTAATTCTGACAACTTACTATTGGGTTTCACCGCCATTTTACATTGAGAGTTATTATTTGGTCCTTGGCTTAATAGTGAGTATTCCACTGGCTTGGGATGTTCTTCCAAGAATCCACTCGAAATGGATGGTTGCCTTAGTATTTCTGGTAATCTCGGGTTTTCGGATCGGGCAAATCACCCAAGGTAGTGGGCAGTACGTCGAGCGCTTAGCTTGGATTCAAGATCAGCATGAGCAATTAAAGGATTTTCCTGAGCAGTATTTTTTGAAGCAAGAGTCACAAGTTCCGATGTACATGCTACACTACGGTTGGGCGATGTCCTTTGAGATGCTGCTGCTTTCGTCGTTGGAAGACCCTGCTGATCTCCGAAGCCTGGTTATCATCCCGGATGATCGAGATAAAACACCAATACTCGGTACCACCAACGCCTTACCTTCTTTATTCGGACCATATCCGCACGAAAAGCTCAACGCAAGCCCTTATTTTGAACTAAGAGACGACTCGCCCGTTCGTGATTTGAGCCAATAATCCGCTTAACAGAAAGATCAAGACCATGATTTGGAAAAACCGCCCCACCCTAGAACTGCTACAAGCCACTTCTGATAATACCTTAGTTGATCACTTAGGTATTGAATTTACCGAAGTAGGTGACGATTACATTAAAGCCACGATGCCGGTGGATCAGCGCACAGTGCAGCCCATGCGCCTGCTTCATGGTGGTGCATCGGTGGTGTTGGCGGAGACATTGGGTAGCGTCGCTTCCGTGTTTTGCCTGGAAGATCCGAGTACGCATACCGTGGTGGGCGTCGAGATCAATGCCAATCACCTTAATTCAGTAAAAGAAGGTGGCATGGTGACCGGAACGATAGAAGCTATAAAAGTTGGGCGGCGGATGCACGTTTGGGAAATCAGGATACGCGATACCCGGGATCGCCTGATATGTGTCAGCCGATTAACAATTGCGGTAGTGGCCAGGCGTTAGATGCAACTTCGACGGCTTGGGCGCGTATATTTGCTGGACGATCTTTGAACGTGCCCTAGACCCTAATTCAAATATTGCTAAGTAACTAATGAATGAAGTCTCTGCTTTCCCTGGGAACCCTCCTGGTTTCCTCTGTCCTGTGTTTTGGGCAGCTGAATATGACCTTACTTGACAACATTGATTATGACGCAGAACTCAACGATGTTTGGGGCTACGCTGATCCCAATACGGGGATCGAATATGCGTTGGTTGGTGCCGTCAATGGTGTATCGATCGTTAGCTTGGAGGACCCCGATAATATTGTAGAAGTTGCCTTTATTCCTGGCCAGGCGTCCGATTGGCGGGACATAAAGACCTGGGGACAATGGGCATATGTTGTCGCGGATAAGGCAGGCACCACGGAAGGTCTGACGGTCATAGACCTGCGTGATCTACCGAATTCTGCGCCTTTTTTCCACTGGACACCAAATTTGCCAAACCTCGGTACGCTCAGAAAGTGCCATAACCTATTCATTGATGAAAACGGCTACGCCTATCTGGCTGGCTGTAATGTGAATAGCGGCGGCATGTTGTACATCGATGTGTTTAGTGAACCGGGTAACCCGATCTTTGTGGATGCCGGGCCTAACTCCTACTCTCATGACGTCTTTGTTCGTGGCGATACGATGTATTCTTCAGAAATAGATGCCGGCCGTTTAGCTATTTACGAGGTTTCGGATAAGTCGAACTCTCAATTCATTGCGGCTCAAGCGACGCCATTTGCCAAAACGCACAACGCCTGGTTGTCCGACGATAGCCAGGTCGTGTTTACGACCGATGAATTGGCGGATGCGCCAGTGGTTGCCTATGGCCTAAGCGACCTGAATGACATTGAGGAACTTGATCAGTACCGGCCTATTGCTACCTTGCAACAAGGCGTAATTCCCCACAATGTCCATGTCTGGCAAGACTGGTTGATTATTAGTTACTATACCGATGGTGGCCGCGTTGTAGATGCCAGCCGCCCACACAATTTGATCGAGGTTGGGAACTTTGACACCTTCTTCGGAGGAAGTACTAATGGCTTCGATGGTGTATGGGGGGCTTATCCTTTTCTGCCTTCAGGAAAAGTACTGCTTACAGATATCGGCAATGGGCTCTACGTCCTGGATGCTAACTACGTTCGTGCCTGTTGGTTAGAGGGTAAGGTGACCGATGCCGAAGACAATGCGCCGCTTAACAATGTGCTGGTATCAATTGATGCTGAGCAAGCAAATCAGGCTAATTCTTTCCTGGATGGGACCTACGAGTCGGGGCTGGCTACGGCAGGTACTTATGAGGTTCTTTTTTATAAGGAAGGCTATCAACCACTAGCCGTAAACGCCGATTTGGATAATGGCGTTGTTACAGAACTAGATGTGCAATTGCAGCGAGAACAACTATTCAATCTACAAGGGTCCACGGTAGTAGATGCTAGTGGTGATCCGGTCCCTGGTGCCGAGATCAATATTACTGGCCCATTTTTTGCCGCTAACCTGACAAGTGATGAAAATGGGTTATTTAGCCTTAGTGATTTTGCGGAAGGAACTTATGAGGTCTACGTTGGCGCTTGGGGTTACCAGACCCAATATTTGGAAGACTACTCCCTCGTAGAAGGGGAAGAGGTTGTTTTTGCTTTAGCGCCTGCTTATGAAGACGACTTTGTACTCGACCTTGGTTGGAGTTCCTATGGAATTGAACAAGCCGACGGCGAAGAGCTAACCGGTTTCTGGGAACGTGGCGAGCCGATCGGCACCTATTTTTCTTCCGGTGCGTTAGGTAGCCCTGAAGAAGATATAGATGGTGACCTCGGAGACTTCTGTTATGTGACGGGCAATAGCAGCTTCAATCTTGGCGTGGATGATGTAGATGACGGCCAGGTCTTCTTGGTGTCGCCTCCGATGGACCTGACTTCCTATGCCGACCCGGCGGTAGCCTATAATCTATGGTTTCGTAATGGTGGCGGTAGCGGTAGTGCGGTCGATGATCAATTAGTAGTTAGTGTCTCTAATGGAATAGACACGGTCGTTATTGAAGTAGTCGAAGATGGTACGGTACAGGAATGGCGTGAACGCTCCGTGTTCTTACTACAAGAAGTGATTGATATAACCGATGAGATGCGCATCCATTTTGAAACCAGCGACTTCGACCCAACCGGCCATATCGTTGAAGCAGGGGTAGATGCCTTCGCAGTGACTGATGGCATTGTATCCACTAGTGAGCCCGCTGCTCTCATCGACTGGCAAACAAGCCCTAATCCATTTGAGGCAGAAGTATTGGTAACTTATCAGCTACCGGAAGAATACCGCGAGGCCGACCTGTCGGTATATGACCTTTGGGGCAGAAAGCTTCAGCAATATCGTTTGGCGAATGGTCAGAGTCAGCTTACAGTAGGGCAAAATCTGCCAAGCGGCCTGTATCTTCTACAGATCAGTGCTGATGGTCAATTGCTTGCTACCAAGAAGGTGGTCAAGCAGTAAGAAAAAACAACCTATTACACCGCTCTTAATCCGGCGATGCGCTACCGTTCGCGTCGCCGGATTTCATTCCGATGAAGTTGGGCAGCTTAAAGCCGATGCCTAAGTTGAGCGTGAAGAGGTTTTGACTAACATTTACGTTCTCCCAGGGATTGGTTGGATCAGTGAAGTTGATCCCTTCAAAATAGAATTGCCAAGGTGGGGCACCAGTTGTGCCAAAGTTGGGATCTACATTCAGGATGACCTTGCGAATTTTGATCACATCCAGAGTGCTCAAACCACCGCTCTTGTTGACATCGCAGGCCAATGTGCGATAAGCCGTCTCCAGGGTGTCTACAGCAAGAATCTGTTTTTGAGCCAGCACTATGTCGAAGGTGGATACGCCGTGGAGGTAAGCCCCGTCCTTTCCTAGTGTTAAGGAGAGCACACCTGTATTGGGTAGATCCTCGGGCACTGGAATGATGCCATCTGGCCCCGTTTGGGTAGTGCCATAACTCACACCGTTTACCATGAAAGTAGCGAAGACTCCGTTGATCGGCGCACCTTGATCGGTCTGAACCAATCCGGCCATTTCGCCCAGCGCATCGATGGCCATGGTGTCGGTGCCAATCGGATCGAGCCAATCTCGTAGGCGTGTACTGATTGAGCCACCGCCTTCCCATGCCATGGAAAGCCGACCAAAATAGCCTAATGTATTGTCACAAGTTAAGTTTCCTGTTGATCCATGCAAGTGGCCGATAACCCGATGGTTTTTGTCGAAGAGTGCGGCACCAGAAGATCCAAGCTCGATGGTGCCATTACTATAGCGCACCAAATAGTGATGATCGGCAGGCGTAGTTACATCATTGTCCCAATCGATGAAAGTGCCAAAAACCGTAGACTCAGAAGTAGATAAGGCAATCTTCTGGATGTCACCAAGTGGATGGTGGATCACTGCTGCGCTATCCGGAGCTTCCCCAGTGCGATCCCAACCTGCAAAGTGGAATTGCATGCCGGGTGATTCGGGCTCGTTTAGCTCCAACAGCAGAAAATCATTGGCCTGCCTTCCGGCCCGGTAGGTGCTGCCGAGGATCGACTGGAAGCCGGGTTCATCGCCTGGTGTAGGGCAATCTGGCCCTTCGTAACCAAAATCGAATCGCCACATATCGTAGAGTGGTGTAAAACCGTCCATGCAGTGGAAGGCAGACATAAACAAGAGGCGTCCATCTTCCGCTGTGTTGTTCAGCAAGGTGCCGGTACAATAGCCCGATCCCTCAGCGACCACCACAATGATGCGGGCTACGCCTGTTTTCTCCTCTTGCCAATCGGTGCCGGCGGCACAGTTGATATTGTCGTGACAAGGGCTGGAGCTTCCGTAACCGAACAAGAGCGACTTGGCCGCGGCATCCTTCTGGTAAACGGCATCGATCCGCCAGATATGAAAAGGCTCAAAGTTACTACCTGCTGGTGCCTGGTATTCGATTACGATTTCTTCTCCAGGGGTATAGCCAGTCCAAAAGCGCCCATCGGGTGCATGGTTCTTGGGGGTATACGCGCCGAAAACAGTTTGTTGATCTGGTGTATAAACGAATAACCGACTGCCTGGAGCTAGTTGAAAGTCATCGTAGAAGATCGCTAAGCCAAGAGCATCAGGGATCTTAATTCTCATTTGCCAGATGCTGCTGCCATCGTCTTGCCGTTGCCATTCCCCGTGGGTAGCAGGGCTGAAATCGACGGGGAGGGCTCCGGCGAACCGAGTGGCTGGTAAACTTGCATCTTCTTCGACCCATTTGTCGTAATTCGGTCGCTCGAGCGTAAGTGTTGGTGAAGAGGAAGGGGAAAGGCCTAGTGGCTCGCCACCATAGCTCCGTTGGCCGGTAGCGGAAAAGGTAAGGCAGATTGCCAATAGCGTTGCTAAAGATCGCAGAAAAACTAACTTTTCGATTTTGACTTTTGAAAAGCTGGCTAAACGGTTCAATTCAAGTGTGCTAGCTATTTGAAAGTCGGAAAGAAAATCGAAACGGATTTTTTCAAGTGGTACTAATGTAATGTGAGTCTTCAAGGGATTATGTTTTTGCTCTATCTATTGCTTAGGTAAAGATCGGGAATTTTTGGTAAAAATGTCAGCTAGTCTGGCTGTCGACCGGTCCCACCCGTCGTCCAGTCTGTATCTCTGGAGAGGCTACCTATCAGTCTTGTCTGTCTGATCGCTGCGCAAATGCAGTCAGATGTCTTAGACAAGTGAACGGGCTGACGGACCGACGGGCGGGACCGGCTGACGGGTTGACCGGCTGACTGTCAGACCGGTTGACCCTTTTGACATTCACACCTGCCAATCGATCGGTTCTTTACCCTGGCGGCGTAAATAATCATTTGCTTGGCTAAAATGGCGAGAGCCGAAGAAACCACGATCAGCCGAAAATGGGCTAGGGTGGGGGCACTTAAGCACCAGGTGTTTGCTGGCGTCAATTAGCGCGCTTTTTCGTTGTGCGAAAGCTCCCCAAAGTAGGAAAACGAGGCCTTCCCGTTGGTTGGACAAAGCCTGGATCGCAGCGTCGGTAAAGTTTTGCCAACCGATCTTCTGATGACTGGCGGGCTTCTTGCGTTCAACGGTAAGCATGGCATTCAGTAAGAATACACCTTGCTCGGCCCATTTCGTTAGGTCACCGTGGTTAGGGATCTGGATACCGATGTCGGTGGCGAGCTCTTTGTAAATGTTGCGTAGGCTTGGCGGGATAGTTACGCCCTGAGGGACACTGAAACTCAGCCCCATGGCCTGCCCAGGATTGTGATAAGGGTCTTGGCCGAGAATCACCACTTTCACTTGCTCAAAGGGCGTAGTATCAAAAGCATTGAAGATTTTTGGGCCTGGTGGGTAGATCGTTTTACCGGCTTGTTTTTCCTGTCGGAGGTGCTGTGCCAGGCTTTGAAAGTAGGCTTGGGTGAATTCTGTAGCCAGAGCGGCTTTCCAAGAGGCTTCGATCTTTACGTTACTCATGAAAGATTTGGCTTAGCATTTGCTGCTAAAGTAAGCGATTGGGGCGGTAACCTATCTGGATTTATCTAATTATCCACGTTATTTATCGGAAAGCACTTGATCAGGACCTCGATTTTTATTTATATTGGCAGTTGTTAGGACTCTGCCTATCTTTTCGTTAGTACACCCCATTTTTACCGATTCTTTAATTTGCGTCTGCCATTGGCAGCTCGTCTAAAACCCAGTCGTATGATTCATCTCACTGCTGATGTAGTCCGATTAATTCAGCAAAAGTTAGGCTTTACCGGAAACAATGTTGATGGCAAAATGGGGCCAGGCACAGAACGGGCCCTCGAAAAATTTATTACCGATCGTAAAGGCAATGTAAGCGAGCGGCACTTTGGTGCGATCATCGGCGGAGGACGAAAGCGCAAGGCAACAGCGCTTGGTCAGTTGGTTTGCCAAGAGTTCGATATTGATGCAGGTCCTGTTGATGGGCTATTAGGCACACAATCGAATCATGCTTTTCAGGAATTACTGTTCCGGGTGAAGTACGGCCGCATGCCGCACTCCTGGCGCGATCATGAGATTCCCAATCCGAACAACTTTCCAGGTAGCTCGCAAAATGCATTGACTGAGCATTTTGGCAAGGCGACGCCTAGTGGTAAGAACCTTCCGCTGGTGTTCATCGACCTGCCTTATGTTCATCGTCTGTCATGGGCTCCAAGCGAGAAGGTTAAACGGCTGAAATGCCACGAAAAAGTAGCTGACTCGATGCAGAAGGTATTGACCGAAGTATTCGAACACTACGGCGAACAAGGTATCAAAGACCTTGGCCTTGACCTATGGGGTGGCTGCTACAATTTCCGCAAAAAGCGTGGCGGAAGCACCCTGTCTACTCACTCTTGGGGTATTGCCGTAGATTACCACCCTGGTATGAACCAGTTGCGTTGGGGTTGGGACCGTGCTGTGTTTGCACGCCCAGACTATGACTTCTGGTGGGAAGCCTGGGAAAAAGAAGGCTGGGTTGGCCTAGGCCGGGTTGCTAACTTCGACTGGATGCACATCCAGGCCTGCCGTACACCGCGACTAATGGTTGGCTAGATAAAGGGTCGGTCAACAGCGATTAATTGCTGTTGACCGACGATTTTGTTCAACTTCTACTTAATTTCAACGATCATTTCGATCTCCACCGCGATGTTGCGGGGCAGTGAGCCCATACCGACCGCAGCTCGGGCATGCTTTCCTTTTTCGCCGAACACTTCTACCATCAGGTCAGAAAATCCGTTGATTACTTCCGGCTGATTCGTGAAGTCGGGCGGTGCGTTCACCATACCAAGTACCTTCACGATACGCTGAACTCGGTTGAGGTCGCCAATTTCCGCTTTTAAGGCGGCTAGTTGATTAATGGCGGTTAGGCGAGCAGCGGCATACCCTTCTTCTTCTGTCAGATCAACACCAACTTTCCCTGTGATATAGCTCCCATCGGCTTGTTTAGGACCTTTGCCGGCAAGGAAAACCAGCTTGCCGCTGGTTGTAACGGCGTTGACGTAGTTCGCCACTGGAGTGGAGGGTTCCGGGAGTTCAATGTTTAGCTCTGCCAATCTGGCTTCAACATCCAGGTCGCTTGGTTCTTGTAGCTGCGATTCCTCTACAGCTTCTTCTTTTGGTTCGTTGCTTGGTGGCGCGCAATGCCACAGGCAAAAAACGACGAACAAATAAAAGGGAGCATTTTTCATACCATTGAGTTTTGAGAACTTCTTCAAAGACAATCTTTTTGTTAGGACGAGCCCACTGGAAAATACACATTCCCAGCTGACCCACAAAAAGCAAATAATCGTATACGAGCATTCACAAAATGCCCGTACCTTCTGATTATCCTTTTACACCGGCCCGCCTGAGGCCCTAAAACAAATCTGCTATGCCATACTTACGGAAATCTAAAACTTGGTTAGTTATTTTTTCGCTTTTGACAGCTAGTGCCTGGTTTATGGGGTGTCCGCAACCTACTTCTATCTGTGTCAGTTGTGATCAATCTTACGTCAGTGATAAGTGTCCAGGCACCCTTGAGAGCGCTATTGACGGAGAGTGGGTGGTGCGGCTTTCTGACTCTACCGAGAATCTAGATGGGTTATTTGAAGCGCTCGTCTGGGTAGAGAATGATACGATTAACACGACAATTCCTCTCCCACAGTTCGATACAATTCCATTAGGAGTGTATGCGAGCAACCCCGGACAATATGTGCAGTCGATCGATACTTTCCAGACCCTCAGGGCGGACCTAGTCGATAGTCTGGAACAGCATTTTCTCGAGTTAAAGAACCCTGGAGATACTTTGGCTCCAAAAGATGTCATCATTATTCGAGCTTGCGGCTGCCGTATGATCCTATTGTGGGTTAATCCGATCAAGGTGGACTTGAACGATAGTTCGTCGCAAGCCAGTAGTAAAACCAGGGAAGAAGATACTGGGGCACCGGGAACGATTAGCTCGGTGGACGTGAATAGGGAGGTTTCTTTTGGCCCCTCGTTTGATAACCAGGCCTTGCCAATCCAACCATCAAGGGAGTATCCATTCATGGAGATTGATAAGGAAATTTCGGAGCTAACCAGCACCAACTATGTGGATGTCGCGGTTATTGATAGCGGCGTGGATTACTTACATCCCGAATTCAATGCTCGAGGGCAGGGAGCTAATAAGCGATCTGTCATATGGACTAATACTGAAGAAATGATTTCGAGTACCGGGAATCTGCTCGGAAATCTGTCTCCGACAAAGTGGCCCGGTATCCTGTTGAATCAACCACAACCGAATTGTTACTACGATGATTTCATCGGCTATGATTTTTTCGATGATACAACTATTCCGACTGATGACCATGGCCACGGCACCCATGTCGGAGGTATTATTGCCAGTGCGGCAGAGGTGGAAAATGAAATTCGCGTTATGCCGTTAAAAATCGCCGGCTATGAAAAAATCGCAGGAGATGATGTGTTTACAGCAGATTTGTTTGCTGTGCTTTGTGCCATGGAGTACGCCATTGATAGGGAGGTAGCGGTCATGAATATGAGCCTTGGTTATTATGCTGAGTCACCCAATGAGCAACTTAAACAATTGACCAGACTAGCAGCGCAGGAAGATGTCTTGATCGTTACTTCGGCAGGGAATGATTCGCTCAACGTGGACTGTTGCCGACACTGGCCATCAAGCCTCTCTGTAGAGAACGGCCATGTAATTTCCGTTGCATCCTTGGATACCATAGTCAGTTTAAGTAATTCTCCAGGACTGTTGGCAAGGTACTCGAATTATGGAAATGACATTGACCTGGCAGCGCCGGGCTATTCTGTTAATAGTGCTGATGCTGGGAATTGGAGTACTAGTTCTGCCGGTTTGATTACGAAAAGTGGTACAAGCATGGCTGCTGCAGTCATCTCTCGACAGGCAGCACTTGCTCGAGTGCAACAAGCTGGATTGGACGCCGGCCAGATTAAAGTATGGCTCTTATCCAATTCTACGGCAACTCAAGGAACCATTTGCGTAGAAGGTGGAAACTACTTTGACTACAAAGCATCTGGGCTTGATACCTGGTTGATTGACCATATTGAATAATGCAAAATGTAATAGGCGAGTAGCAGGTAGGTGTAGAATCATTATTTTTGGTGAAAACACCTAACTCATGCTCACTCAACACCTGTACTCGCGCTCAGTTAAATTGTGCTTGGCAATTTGTTTCTTGTGGCTCCTTTTCAGTCGTTGTACTGAAATGGAGCCACAGTCTTGTTTTGCAGAAGGTACACTACAAATAAGGCAGTTAGTCGATTCACTCTACCGTACAAGTGGAGATAATAGAGAGGAGGTATTACAGCTAGTTATTGACAGTTTGGCAAGACAAGAAGCCGTGCCGATCCTCGGCTTGGCCTATGCACAATACCGCAGGGGAGTTGCTGGAAGCCGGGCAAGTGATGACAGTACGGCCATCGTTTGGTACCACGAGGCTTTGAGTACCTATCTTGGCTGTCCTGATGCTGATCCAAATATCGTCACTATTCTATACAAAAATCTGGCAGCCAAATACTTCGGTTACCGAAATCAATTTGACTTGGCCTATCAGTGGGCAAAAGATGGTATTGCCTATACACAAAGTCTTCCTTGGCAAGATACCTTGTTGGGCAATCGACATTTTGAACTATATCTGATGGCAGGTAGGGCAAAAAGTCGACTTGGTGACCCACAATCTGCTTTGACATATTTTCGACTGGGCCGACAGGTTGTTAACCAGGAGGACGTTAGCCTATATCTGCGGGCCCAAATGGCTGATGAACAGGGCATGGTCTTCCTCCGCTTGCAAGAAGTTGACTCAGCTCGCTATTACAATAGTTGGTCGGAAGAATTACTGTTAAGTGAAGAAGACCTCGTCAGTCAAGATACAAGTGATTGGGCTAACCTATTAAACAACCGCTGGATCATTTATCGAAAAACAGCGGATGATAGCATAGGATTAGCAGGTTTGCGAAAGAGTATTGCATTGAATGAATTGTTCGATGATAAGGCATCACTAGCTTTGAACTACAATAATCTAGGAAATGACTTTGAAAATCGCGGTCAGCTTAGAGAAGCGCTGATCTACCTGAGACGGTCCCAATATTTATCCATCAAGAATGACAATTCCTACCTGCTGGCCCAGAACTACGATAATCTTGGCGACTGCTTCCAGCAATTGGGCCAACTCGATTCTGCCCTCCATTACTACGATCTTTCTCTGGCCTTATTTTCAGGACTAACTACCGTAGATGCAAAGGTAGAAGAATATGTCTACAAAGAAGATGCGGTGGAACCCTTAGCGTCGAAAGCAGAAGTTTTGACTCGTTTGCATCAGCAAAATTCAGAGCAGACACCGCTCTCGGAAGTGCTGGCTGTCTACCAGGATTTAGATCAATTAGTTACTTCATTACGTGGAGAACTAGGCCCCGAGACGTCCAAAATTCTAACCGTTGCTCGCCTCAAACCCATATATGAAGAGGCGATTGCCTTTTGTTACCAAGCCTGGCAAGAGCAAGGAGGTGATGCCTATCTGAATGCTGCTCTTCAATTCATTGAACGGAGCAAAAGCTTGGTGCTACAGGAAGAATTAAGAGCAGGTCAGGGCCTTGCGGGGCTAGTTGATGAAGCTTCAGTGCAAGAGTTACTCCAATCGCAGGGTGAACGCAATTTCTATTATCAACAAGCGCAAAGCGCGTCGCTTAGCGAGGAACAACGAGCGAACTATGAAGAATTGTGGCGAGAAACCAGCTTGCGCATTCAAGATGTGGAAGAGCGCATCCGCGAGGAATACCCGGCCTATAATCGTTTCGTGTCGAGCCAAGTGACGGTGGAATTGGCTGCCGAGCAAGCTCGCCTGCAGCCATCCGAACAGGTAGTCAACTACTTCGTTGGTGGCAATGCAGCTTATGCTTTTGTCTTTTCAAAAAGTGATGCAAATCTCATTAAGTTGGATTGGTCACCGAGTGAAATCGACGACTACGTGAGGCGTTTCCGGGAAGTATTGGCATCCGGGGAAATGACCGCTGAGCGAGACCAAGAGTTTGCCACTTTAGGCCATGAAGGATTCCCCGCTTTGTTACCCCAGCTAGAGCTTGGGGCAGATCAGCGTCAACTTCACATCCTTCCCGATGGCGTTTTAAGTTTAATCCCTTTTGATGCGCTGCTTACTGCTGATATAGCTGCCGATGATTTTCGTAATTACACAAATTACCCCTTCTTGTTGAAGCAAGCTACGATACGACTAGGGTATTCTTTGACCATCGACCAGGCTTATGCTGAGCCGGCTAATGGTACAGCTATCAGCTTGCTATGCGTAGCCCCTGAACAGGCTTCTCGACAGCAAGTCGAGTTGGCAGGGCAAGACCCGATATCGTTGGCAGCCTTGATCGAGTCGAAGCGTGAAGCAGAACGTATCCAAGATTTAGTAGGTGGCACTATGCTGAGTGGCCGCCGAGCTAGTCCGCAAGCCTTCCGGGAAGCAGCCGCTGATCACAACATCATTCATTTTACCGGGCACGGCTATGCGAATGTCAACGAACCTGAGCTCTCTTTCCTAGCCATGCAGTTTTCTGATGATCAACCCGCTCCAACTGATCTGCTTCTTCTACAGGCTATTTACCAATTGCCTTTACAAGCTGACTTAGTATTTCTAAGCTCTTGCGAAACAGGAACCGGACTGTTGGCCAAAGGCGAAGGTGTGTT
>SPJK01098732.1_pt1 | contig 12757 bp, 4 predicted proteins | sample 3741771 | NCBI WGS metagenome assembly SPJK01 (sample SAMN10925997, study PRJNA522277) | cold seep metagenome | isolation source: Elba SIP-enriched marine methane seep metagenome, extraction at timepoint T2 | place: Italy: coast of Elba, Mediterranean Sea | reverse complement strand
GACATAGCTGATCTTCCGGCCGGGGAACGCCATGCCATGGCCGAAAACCTTTCCCGCCTGAGCCGGGAACTGGTGCCGCGATTGTTGGAAAAAGAACTCGACCGGATAGTTGCTGGAGAAGAGCATCTCCAGATTGATCGCCTCGAATTGGAGATCGAGCTAGAGGATGTTGCCGAACTGGAGGGTGCCTTGGAGGAGCGCCTGCCTCAATTACTGCGCAAAGCCTTGCTGCAAGAAGCCTCAACAGGTTCTGGAAAGCTGCAAGATGCCGCTTCCGGCAAAGCAGCGGCTGGCCCTGCAAAGTGGATACTTCATTTCCTGTCGGAAGGCCATTTGCCCTGGTCAGCACCCACCGACCTAAGTGTCGATCAATTGAGCTATTACTTAAGTGAATTGCTCCACGCCAGCACGTCTTTTGCAGGAGAGCTTCGATCTGCTTTGGTACGAAATAGAAGCGCCCTGCGGCGTTTTTTACGGCAATTCGGTTGGAGATCAGCCGTCCGCCTGATCGAATCCTTGCGAGTAAATAAAGATGAAGGCTGGATAAGCACTGCTTGGGAAGAGGTACTTGCTTTTGTCAAGGAACCTAATGACCGCCATATGCAGGTTTGGCACCATTTACTGACCAGGCCGGAAATATCCTTTGAAGATCTGGAGGTAATGCTGCAAGGCCCGCCCGATGTTCCACTCGATCAGGAACCGGAAGCCGAGCATCAAGAGGAGCCGATCGGAGCACCCATTTATCTGCAATATGCAGGCTTGGTCCTGCTCCATCCATTCCTCGGGCGCCTGTTTGATGAATTCGATTACCGGCACGGAAAAGTGATCACACAACCCGCCCGGGCTGCCGCCCTGCTGCACTGGTTGGCAACGGGCATGGAAGCAGCAGCAGAATGGGAATTGGTCATGCCTAAACTATTACTTGGGTTAGGGTTGCATAAAGACTTGGAAAGCATTGCTTTACAAGAAAAAGAGAAAGAAGAAGCGGCTAAGCTGATAGCGGCTGCGATCAATCATTGGTCCGTACTTGGAAACACGACTATTGCCGGATTCCGGGAAAGCTTTTTGCAACGCCCTGGGCGCCTGACCCGCATGGAGGAGCATTGGCAATTGACGGTCGAACAGCGGCCTTACGATATGTTGCTCGATCAATTACCCTGGAATATCCAACTGATCCGTTTACCCTGGATGGAAGTACCCTTGTACGTTGAATGGAGTTAATCGGAATAAATGAAAAGCAAGGCAGAAAAAACCCATGCCACCAAGCCTAGCGTCCAGCGCCAGGCGGACCGCTCCAACGGACGGAGTGGCGGGCCGTTTATTCCGCCGAGCGTTCAGACTAAACTCACCATTAATACGCCAGGAGATGCCTTAGAACAAGAGGCTGACGCGATGGCCGATCGCGTGGTCGGGACACAGGCACAACCCATGCGGCAAGAACCGCAAGGGCTGCGCTTACAGCCGGAAGCGGAGGAGGAAGAGATGTTGCAGCGCCAGGAAGAAGAGGAAGAGGAGATGCTGCAACGCCAAGCTGAAGAGGAGGAAGAGGAAATACAACGGCAATGCGCTGAGTGCGAGGAGGAAGATGATGGAATGATTCAGCGGCAGGAAGCGGAAGAGGAAGAAGAGATCCAGCGGCAGGAAGAGGAGGAAGAAGAACTATTGCAGCGTCAACCCGAGGCGGAAGAGGAGGAGATGCTTCAACGTCAGGAAGAAGAGGAGATGCTGCAGCGTCAGCCGGAAGCGGAAGAAGAGGAATTGCAACGACAATGTGCAGATTGTGAGGAAGAAGAAGAATTACAACGATCGGAAACAAGCAGTGGAGGTGGAAAAGCAACTGCACCGCCAATTGTCAATAATGTTGTTTCCGGTGGCGGTGACACCATGGAAAGCGGCACTCGTACCTTCATGGAAAACCGTTTTGGGACCGATTTTTCCAGCGTCCGGATCCACAACGACAGCCGCGCTCATGAATCAGCAAAATCCATATCTGCGCAAGCCTATACCTACGGCTCACATGTAGTATTCGCCAAGGGTAAGTACGAACCGCATACCGCCGGCGGACAGCATTTGCTGGCCCACGAACTCACCCATGTTGTTCAGCAGGGAAAGGACGTACGGCGGAGGGCAGCCAATGACAGCGATCCCAACCCTGCTCCAGTCCTGCCGCAGACCGAAGGCCCTGAGGTGATAGGGCCTGAAGCTGAAGCAGCACCGGGCTCTACCCCTTCCCCAGGGCTTCCGACGGAAGACCTCCCCGATGCTGAAGTAGCAGCAGGAACTCCCGCTCCTGAGGAATTGCTCGAACCCCTGATGCCGCCTCCGCCGGAAGAACTGGGCCCTAATGCCCGTGGCCGTATGCGACAGGCGCAACAAAATGCGGGGACGGCTGCCGAGAATAACGCTACGCTTCCAACATCCGATGAATCTACGCAGGAGGCACGGGAAGGGGCCACGGAACCTACCGAAGAGACTAGTGCAAGAGCTAGCGGTGCATTAACCGCAAGTTTATCGGAGCGTCCTGCGCCTAGCCCTGAGATCGAAGAATTGTGCGAGAATATCCGTCGGGTAATTCGCGACAAGCGACCGCCGGATGAAGACTCGCTGTTAAATGCTGACCCGGAGGAGGCAGCTAATGAAGCGGGCACGCAACTCAATGATAATGTAGAATCGGATGTCGACAGGGTAGAAGGCCAGTATGACGAACTGGACGACAACCCAGCCGGTGAAGCTGAACAGATCGGCGAAGAAATGGAAATGCCGCCGGAGTCGGTGGATTCGCCGGCGATCAATGCCGATGGCGCAGCCCCGGATGCCTTAAGCGAGGAGGAAGTTTCCCTGGAAGCGGATGTCGAAGCCTCCGCAACACAGATGGAAGATGCGGGCATGAGCACGGAAGTCGCGGATGTCATCCAGGATGGTCCCGTTGCGGAAGCACGTTCGGTGCACGGCGAACTGGAACAGACCGCGGCAGAAGATCCGGCTCTTGTTCTGGCGGAACAGGATGCAGCGCTGGGTAGCGCCAGAGACGATATGGAAAGCCTGCAGGCCCAGGCACTGGCAGCGCTGGAAGCCTCCCGCAGTGGTACGGTAACCGAGGGCGGTACCCAGCAGGTGAATATGGTGGGCAGCGAGGAGGAACAACGCCAGGCTTTGGGTACGGCTGCCGAGAATATCTTCACAGCGGCCCAGGACCAGGTTAACCTTTTGCTGGAGCCCCTGACCGATACGGCGATGCAGATGTGGGAGACCGGCAAAGACCGCATCGCCACGGAGTTCGAACAACACCTGGCCCGTGTACAAAGTTGGGTGGATGAGCGCCATTCCGGCTTCGGTGGCGGCGTTACAGAGCTTTGGGATGACCTCACCGGCCTGCCCGGTTGGGTGACCGATGAATACGATGATGCCGAACGCGATTTTGGCGACAGCATCTGCGACCTGATCCGCGAAATTTCCACTTATGTCAACGGCGTCATCCTTACCTGCGAAGAGCTGATCGACAATGCCAATACGGAGATCGATGAGCTGTTTGCCAATGCGCCGGAGGAATTGCAGGAGTGGGCTGCCGAGCAGCGGGAAGTGTTCCAGGGCCGCCTGGATGGCTTGCGTGAGCAAGTGTCCAATACACAGCAAAGCTTCAATGAAGACCTCGCCAATCGGGCCGCACAAGCGGTACAAGAGGTACGAGAGCAGGTTCATGCTTTACGCGAGGCTGCGAAAGGTTTACTCGGCCAGATCGCCGATGCGATTGCTGACTTCCTGGAAGACCCGGTACGTGCCATCATCAACGGTTTGCTGAGCCTGGTCGGCATTGAGCCGGCAGCATTCTGGGCCTTGGTCAACCGCATTGAACAGGTGATTTCAGATATTGCCGACGACCCGCTGGGTTTTGCCAGCAACCTGTTATCGGCGATCGGCGCGGGCTTCCAGAAGTTCTTCGATAATATTCTCACCCATCTTTTTGAAGGATTTATCGAATGGCTCTTCTCCGGGCTGGGTGCAGTAGGCGTGGAGATACCATCCGACTTTTCCCTTGGCAGCATCATCACCTTCTTCCTCCAGTTAATGGGCATTACCTGGGACCGTATCCGGGAACTGATGGCCAAACACATCGGTGAGGAGAATGTGGCGCTGCTAGAACAAGCCTATGAGATCATCTCTGATCTGATCGAACTGGGCCCGGCGGGCGTCTTCGAATTGATTAAAGACCAATTGGATCCGCGGCACATCCTGGATACCATCATCAATATGGCCATCGACTTTGTGGTGGAGACATTGATCACCCAGGCGACCATTCGTATCATTGCCCTGTTTAACCCCGTGGGTGCCATCGCGCAAGCCATTGAAGCCATTTACAAGGTCCTGAAGTGGATCTTCGAGAATGCAGCCCGGATCTTCACTTTCGTAGAAACCGTGGTCAATGGCATAGCGGATATCGTCGCCGGAAATATTGCCGGGATGGCCACCGCGGTGGAAAACGCACTAGCTCAATTGCTGGTTCCGGTCATTGATTTCATCGCGGAATTCATGAGCCTCGGCGATCTGCCCGATAAGGTGGCTGACGCCGTGCGTGGTCTGCAGGAGTGGGTAGAAGGTATCCTGGACCGGGTAATCGGGTGGTTGGCAGATCAAGCTAAGAGTATTCTTTCGGCGCTCGGTATTACTGAAGACGAAGATCCGGAAGAAGCAGAGGAAGCTGCGGAAGAATTGGATGATACGGAAGTAGGGGATGAGGCTACCTTTACCGCTCTTGGTGAGCGTCACCGCTTGTGGGTTGATTCCAGTGGGAGCCGGGTTAAAGTGATGATGGCCAGCGCAACACAACCAGTGGAAGATGTACTTCAGGATTTGCAGGAAACGGAAGACAACGGCCTGGAGGAGGATGCACCAGAGCGAGTGGATGAAGCTCAGCAGCAATTGAGCCTCTTCACTGTGCAGGCACAGGAAACAGCCGATCTAATCGAGGAAGCTACCGATGACGAACAGCCAGTGTTGGAAGAAGTAGACGCGGCACAAGAAGCAGACGAGGAGACGGAATCCATGCAGTTAGAGTTGGCCTTTGATGTCGGGGAAGCCATTGAGGCAGCCAGTGAGCCACCGCTACCAACATCAGCGATCTTTAACCCCGCATTCGGTGCCTCACCACATCCTGCACAGCACTTGGAAGCCCGCGAAGTGGTGGAAGGGAACCATCCGGCAGGTAGCAGTCCTAGTAAAACAGCGATACCTGAAGCATGGGACATCATCAAGCAATTCGGCTTAAACGTAGGAAGCACCTGGGTGCGATTCCATATCTTTAATGATAATATTGGTGGTAAAGGGGTAAACTCCAACTTGATCCCGACACCGCGATTCATTAATACGAATTACCTCAACACCTTTGAAACCACTTTAAAGAACTATCATGATGATGGTACTCCGGTCTGGTTCCTAGGCACAGTCAATTATTTCTCGGATAATCCTTGGTTTGTAGAAGACTACCGGGCGGTCGGCGGCGGCATGAAATATGAGAGCGGCGAATGGGTGGAAGACCCAGATAAGGACATTCCGGAATACGATGCCGTACCCGGTGTGCCTGAACCAGAACTACTGGATATTAATTCTATCCTAATGGATGACGAGCTGACTTGGAATATCGTCAGCAACCTGACGCCTTTGTCCAGGAACATCATGCTCACCTTGCAAGATCATATGCCGGAAGGCGGTTACCGCAATCTGGGACAGATCGAGTTGATCCTGCATGGCGTTCTTTCGGATAGTAGTTATAAGACCCAGATAATGAATGCTCTTGGTAAGCTGAATATTGTATATAACTAGGATGATCGGATGACAATGAATTTTCACGATAGGATCAATGAGTTGCGGATCAGTTTGGAACAGAAGGATGAGATTGACCTCCTAGAATGTACCTGTTATCCATCGCTGGAAGAAGATGATTTGGACGCTTTGCTCCAAGCCAGTGGCCGGCGCATCAATGCTGTACTTAGAGATTTTTATCGTACTACCAACGGATGGCGATTAGTCTGGCTGGATCGCACGAAAGAAACGTATTCCGAATCGAAGAGGGAATGGTCGGAAGTCCCTGATAATTGGTGGCGCTGGCAAGGTGATTACTTTGCTTTCGATGGAGTCATCCAGATCCTGCCATTGGCAGAACTGTTACAAACCAATGGTAGGAACCGCTGGTGGTTCCCTCAGGAGACGGGTTTTCCGGTAACGATTGGGTCGGAGCTGACGGATAGCCTTAGTGTAAAGCAAAATCTGCAACTATTCGATGTGTTTGACAAATTCTATTCCTCTGCGCTCTACTGGCCGGAAGCCGGTGACCCTATGGTGCTGTTCGGTCGTGATCATGAAGCAGATTTCTATTCCTCTCAACTGTTCGAGGTGCCAGCCTACTTTGACTTCCTGTTTGAATCAAAAGGAGCCTTAAGCGCAAGGGAAGAATTAATGGCAAAATTAGCCAGGTAGGTAGCACTTAATGATCAATTTGATACCAAGTAATCCTCCACATTTTCTTTAATCACGATATTAATCGGTAGGTATTGCTTCTTGGCTAATGACTTGCCATAGATCAGGTGGTTGAAGATCAATAACATCCCCATCCTTCCTTGAGCGTAAGGCTGTTCATCCAGTAGATATTGGATGGTTCCATTTTGGAGCAATTCGATATTCTCTTCAATCAAATCAAAGCCAATGACAATAGGGGAGGAGATACCCTCACAAAAGTAGCGCGATGCATTGATGAAGGGCATGGCTCGCGAGTTGGTGAAAAAGATGCCATCTACTTCAGGGTGTGCGGCTTCGACCTCCAGGCAACGCCGCTGCAACTCTTCTGTATTCCGGAAAGCTTCAATCGTAATCGACGTAAATTCCAGGCCAGCATGATGTTGCTCGTTGTAGGCCTGCAAACCTTCCATCTTCTTTTGAATGTGAATGGCATTGCTGCCATCATGACCGAGAGTAATGCAGAGAATTTTCTTGGTACTTGTCGCCTTGATCGATGTATGAAAGAGGCGACCACTGATCTGTCCGGCCTTAAAGGAATCTTGCCCAACGAAGATCATTTGTGACTGGTCATCGAGTTCCGAGTTAATAGCGAGAAAGGTTGTTCCTTCCGGTTTGCCCGATGAGAGGAACTGGACGGTCTCTTTAGTGTAGACTGGTGCAAGGAGAACGAAATCAGGTTCCTCGGAGCAGGCCAGCGCTAGTTGTTGGAGGTAATCATCGACGGAATGAATATCAAAGGGAAAGAACTGTACATCGATATTGAATTGTTCCAGCACAGTTTCATTCGACAAAATGCCTTCATGGACCATTGTCCAGAATTGGTCGTTTTTATGTCGAGGGATGAAGACATGAATGCTACGCTGCTGGTTGAGCGCCAGGTTGCGAGCGATCATATTCTTCTTGTAGCCCAGCTCTTCTGCAATCTTCAGGATGTTCTCCTTCTTCTCCAGCTCGACTTTGCCGCGGTTGTTCAACACGCGGTCGACGGTGCCCCTTGAGACCCCCGCCAACTTGGCAATATCGCGGATGGTTACTTTACCTTTTTGCATGAGCGTTTAGACTAATTGACTGCCGTTTGACCTAGCTGTAGAAAATCGGAACAAAGTGGCTAAACTATGCTTGAAATCGTTACATTTGCTTAATGTGTGCTCGAGCACACAATGGCACAAAATAGGATTTATTGGCTGAATTGCCTTCAATTCTATGTTGAAATGTGCCCGAGCACACGTTGTCCTACTTCCTATTTAAGAACCGAAATTGAGCCAACATGAGGATTTTTACCCTTCTTTTTGTTCTGATTGTAAGCACCCAAATGGGCTGGTCGCAAAACTCTGCGCTATCCTTCGACGGGACGACTGAAAACCTGGTCGTTGTTCACGATGATGCCTTCAATATTGGAGCTGGATTTACGATCGAAGCATGGATTTTCGCCGAGGAGTGGCGAGATGCGCAGTGGCAGGGAAGTATTGTTGCAAAGGACAACCAAGGGCCAGACCGCGGTTTTTCTTTCCGTTGCGGTAATAATGGCACCCTTTCTTTTGTAATGTCAATTGAGAATGTTTGGAACGAAGCTTTCAGTGGCGAGATAATGAATACCAATCAATGGCATCATGTCGCTGCAGTTATTAATGAGAGTAGTATCAAGTTGTACGTAGATGGTCAGCAAGTGGCAGAAACGGCGATCTCTGGTGCTAACTCGCATTCGGCGGATATGAATATCAACATCGGTGCTTCGCCTGGCTTCGGCGGTCGCCATTTCAATGGCGTGTTGGATGAGGTGCGCATCTGGAACGAGGCTCGCACGCAAACGGAGCTGGCTGATAATATGACCGTTGATCTAATGGGCAATGAAGACAATCTAGCGGCCTATCTCCCTATGAACGAGGGTTCCGGCAATGTGGCTGGCGATGCTACTGGTAATGGCAACAATGCTAGTCTAGTAAATATGGATGACTCGAATTGGGTGGATGGCTATACCCTCCCCGATTTTGATATTTCAGTGCAAGACGTTTACGGCGTTGATGTGGTCAATATGATCGACCGGCCGGTAAAACTGAAAGTAGATATCCAGAATACGGGCCTACAACCCATTTCAGATATCAGCTTGATAGTCAGCATCGATGATGAGTTTTATACGATGGAATCGATCACAACTACTATTCCTTCGGGCGAAGTATTGGCCTATGAATTTATTCTTCCTATTGACTTAATCGGGCTTACCGATCCTGAAATCGTAGTAGAGGCCTCGCAAGCGGAGGACGGTAACGCCTTGAATAATAGTGGTAGCCTGCAAGTCAAGACAGGAAGTTCCGATAACGTCATCGTAGCCGACCAGACCTTTCACAATGTAGGTCAGTTGCAGAATTCGATTGGAATGACGCTGCCTAATGATCTTCATAAATACGAGCAAGTCTTGCTAAACATCGACCTAAGTTGCCCAGCAGGTGGTTGCGGCATTTGGGATGTACTAGCTGATCTAAAGGCAGTAACCAGCAGTGGTACTTATGAATTGGCCCGTTATATCACACCCTACGGCATCGCCTGTGGGGGGTGGCAGGTAGATATCACCGATTTTAAGAGTGTATTGGGAGGGGAAGTAGAATTCCTGTCTTCAATATTCGTCTACACACAGGAAGGTTGGTTGCTGGATATGTCGATTGATTTAATTGATGAAAACTCAACGGATACCTATACGAAACTGAGCCGCCTGTGGGAGAGAGACTATCAGGTGTATGGTGACCCAGCTATTAGTTACGATCTCAATGCCGTGAACCTGGAGGTCGCCAGCAATACGGAAACCAATCACGTACGGATGACGATTAGCGGTCATGGTCAGGGCAATACGAACAATGCCGCAGAATTCTTTGAAGTTGATCATAGCTTGCAAGTGGACGGCAGTGAATTTGCCAATCACCATCTCTGGAAAAATGACTGTGCCCAAAACCCTTGCGATGACCAGAACGGTAGCTGGTTGTTCAGCCGAGCCGGCTGGTGCCCAGGTGAGGCGGTTATTCCTTTTGTGGTCAACACGACCTCTGCCGCATCGGCAGGTTCGTCGATCAGTATGGACTACGTTTTGCAGGAATACACCAACTTGCTTAATACGGGTTACAATAACAGTAGCCATACCGAACCCTACTATAAGATCCATAGCTATTTCGTAGAATCGTCTTCTATGGCCTACGAGGCTTACCGGAACTTGGCCGCTGAAAGTGCGGTGCCCTTTGTGGTTGCTGATCAGCTTGCATCGGTTACAGTAACCATTGTAAATAACGGTTTGGAAGACCTAACGGATTACACCGTCCACCTTTTCTATGATAATGGGCAAGTGGGTAGCGAGACCTTTAACGAAACAATTGCCGTCGGTGGTAGTGTCGAGAAAACGATTGCTGCCGGCGTAGCGGTCAATTCATCGACGCCAGGTGCAGTCTTCGCCGAAGTGGATAACGACCTGGATGACAACCCTGGCGATAATGTAGTGAAGTCAGAAGTCATTACTAATACCTATCAAGTGCTTCAGGATCATCCATTGGAAATCTTCCCGAATCCAACGGCCACAGGCCAAGTAACTTTAGCGTATGATGACTACTGGCGGAACGGTGTACTGAAAGTTTATGCAGCCAATGGTGTGCAGGTATCGATGCAAGTATTGACCAGCAACACCATGAACCTGATTCTGCCCGAACGCGGCGTGTACTGGTATACACTTACGGATGCACAGCACGGTGAAACAGTAGCAGGGAAGCTGATCTTTGTGAATTAAGCGATCAATTGCTCGAAGAATATAGGGGCTGAAATCACTCGGTATATCATATTCAGGCCTCGACCTAGGCAAGTTTGTATCAGCTCATCGCTACGGTTATTACCCCTTAGGGGGCTTTCTGTAGTGGTGGGCTGTTACTGAAAATGAACCGTTCTTTATGACTATTTTATCTCGCCTTTTGTTACCGCTTGTCCTAATGGTTTGCTGTGTTGACCTGGTCAGCGGCCAATCGCAGATTCGCGGTATTGTTTTGGACAGCGAAACGGCTGAGCCGCTGATCGGAGCCACGGTTTTGGAACCCGCTAGTGGAGAAGGCACTTTCACCGAAACGGATGGCAGCTTCTTATTGACTACCGCCGTCGCCGATCCACTGCTTCGGATATCTTATACGGGCTACGAAGAGCTGGACATTCAAGTGGAAAGTAGTGGAGTATTGGAAATCCGTCTTTCTCCGGATGCGGTTGGCTTGGAAACGGTTGTTGTCACCGGGCTGGGGATCAAACGCCAGCGGCGAGAATTGGGCTACTCAACTGATAATGTTTCGGGTGAGCAATTGGCCTTGTCCAATGCCCCCAATGTGATCAATGCGCTGAGTGGCCGTTCGGCCGGTTTGCAGGTGGTATCACCCAATGGTGTAGATGGCGGCACTACTCGAATCGTAATTCGTGGAAACAATAATATTACGGGTAACAACCAACCATTGATCATCGTCGATGGAGTGCCAATTGAAAACCCGCCAGGCCTGACTTCTATTGGTCGCGGGGTGGATTGGGGTTCGGCAATCAATAATATCAATGCGGTGGATATCGCTGATGTCAGTATTTTAAAAGGACCGACGGCCTCGGCAAAGTATGGCATGCGCGGAGCGAATGGGGTTATCCTGATTACGACCAACAAAGGGAGCGAAACACGTGGATTGGGTGTTAGCTACACCTATCAAAGTAAAGTGATCACACCCTTCCGCTTCCGGCAGGTGCAAAATAAGTATGGGGCGGGTGGACCAGTGTCCCTTTTGGAGCCAACTTTCCGGACCAATGCTGCCGGAGAATTTGAATATCCAACTGATGTACATAGCAATAATGGGCCCTACGGGCGACCAACCACCGAGCAGTTTGGTTTCTACTCCACTGGCGTGTCCTGGGGGCCTGAAATGCTAGGACAGCAGGTGCGTTGGTGGGATGGCGAGCTTCGTAACTATACCCCCCAACCAGATAACCTGGAGCAGTTTTTCCAAACAGGTACTACGCAAACACATAATATCGCGTTATCGAAGGGAGGCGAATTTGGTTCGATCCGTACTTCTTTGACTTATCAGGATCACGATGCGGTGGTACCCAATTCCAACTACTATCAATACACCGCGAATATCGGCTCACAACTGAATATTAGCAATCGTGTGACAGCTGAAATTGCTTTGTCCTACATCAAGTTTCACCGAAAAAATAGCCCCTCCTTAGGTGATGACAACAATGCATCATTTGGAAAAGGAATCTTATACAGCTGGCCTCGTTCTTACAAAGGCCTTGAGCAGGAATTGAATTTCAACCCCGACGGTTCCCGCTTTAATTACAATGGCAATTACCCGTTTCAATTTACACCCCGGCACCTCTGGTGGAATACCTATAATCAAAATACCTACCTGGACCGCAATAAATTCATAGGCTCAATCGGACTCAACTATCAGATTACAGATTGGCTGCTGGCGACCGGCAGAACGGGTATTGATTTCACTAACAATGAATTCGAAACGCGTAACAACCCGGTGGATGTATTCGGAATTAATGAAGCTTCGTATGGCCATGAATTAGATCAGAATATTGTGCACAATAGCGAGTTCTTACTCACCGCTACTAGTAGCCCCTGGCTGGGAGGAGATTTGCAAACGAGTTTGTCGCTAGGTGGAGCACAATGGCATCGTGACCAGTATGGCCTCAATGTCCTCACCGACCAATGGGTGAACCCCTGGTTGTTCGCCTTCTCCAACTACTCAGGTGAAGATGACAACCGGCTCCCTATCCCACAAGAAATTCGCTACGAAAAGAAGATCAATTCTGTCTTTGGTTTTGTAAATCTGGCCTACCAGAATGCCATATTCCTGGAATTATCTGGGCGGAACGATTGGTCTTCCTCCTTGCCAATAGACAACAACTCTTACTTCTATCCATCGGCCTCTCTAAGTTATGTGTTGTCAGAACACCTGAACCTGGATCGACTGCAAATGGACTTCTTGAAATTCCGTTTTTCCTATGCCAAGACGGCCAACGATACCGATCCGTATCAACTGGATTTTGTCTATGACATTGGCACCTTCAATGGAAACCAAACGGCCGGTTTACCCGGTATCCGGCCACCTGCAGATTTGCGCCCGCAGCAAGCCGATTCCTATGAAGCGGGGATAACGGTCGGGATGTTTGACAGTAAGCTCGACATTGACTTTACGTATTACCAGATCGAGTCCTTTGATCAAATACTGGAGTCACCAGT
>SPJK01035745.1_pt1 | contig 12761 bp, 10 predicted proteins | sample 3741771 | NCBI WGS metagenome assembly SPJK01 (sample SAMN10925997, study PRJNA522277) | cold seep metagenome | isolation source: Elba SIP-enriched marine methane seep metagenome, extraction at timepoint T2 | place: Italy: coast of Elba, Mediterranean Sea | reverse complement strand
CAACTGATGGAATTATTTAATTTTTTTTGCTGGAATTCCACCCCAGATTTCATTTTTCAAAATTCTAGTATTCTTTAATACGACCGAGCCTGCCGAAACGATGGCTCCCTCTTCAATTACTACACCCGCCATAATGATTGCATGCGCACCGATTGTCACATTATCGTCCACTTTGATTTTTAATAAGGCAAAGCTACTACCTTCAATCGCATGACTGAACAAAACCGCATCATGGCCAATAATGCAGTTATCTCCTAATTCGGTAAGCGCTGGATCAAGAATGGTTCCTGCACTATAGGTGTTTTCTCCCAGTTTTGCTCCCAGGGCCAGGTAAACCAGACGCATGATAGGCACAGGTATAAAATGCGTACGAATTAAACTGTTAAAAAGCAATAAATAAAACAATATATTCACCTGAGCAGAAAATTCCGCAGCTGAGCCAACCTCGATCTCACCTTCCTGCAGTGGATAAAAATGTAAAAATATCCGATAAACAGTAAAAGCCACCAGATAAATCATAAGCAGACAGAAAAAAAAAGTGACTACACCTCGATATTCACCTAATGGAATCCAAGCCAATATACCCACAGCTAAAGTTATACCGGAAATCAATATGACTGTTAACAGGCTCATAAAAAAAGTGATTTGTTTGGGTGTGATTTTTCTCATGGCCAACTCCTTAGTTAAAAATTTAAAACGGATCGCTTTTTTGCCTGATTCTTCATAAAACCATTGAGGTATAAACTCTATTTTTCATGACACATAAAAATTTCATATAGGATATTGGGTGCATTATGTTTAGCTGAAATAATTAACCATCTTTATGAATTAATCGGGCTGGATCAGAATTCGTTCAATAATTCATCTGATTCCAGAAGTCGTTTTAGTTTGCTGACAAATTTACTGCCTAATACACCATCCCATACTTTATGATCTGCGCAGCTGCATAGCATCACGGTCGGCCGAACTTCAGGCTTACCGTCTATAACAATGACTCTGTCTCTAACTTCAGCTGCCAACAAAATTGCACTCATGGCAAATAAAAAAGGCACACCAAAGTCTATATTAGGGACACAACTGACTTGAAATATGCCTAAGGACTTTCTCCGAAAGGATAATCTGGACATCATTTGCCCCAAAATCAAACGCCGCATCCAGGAAAAGGGCACAAATCGGCCTGTTTTGCGTATTTTTGCCATGGCTGCTAAATCTTCTTTGCGTACCTGAGGTAAGCGTTCAATCACCTCCTGAGCTATCTTGTCTATCGTTTTATTGTCGGCATTTCTGATGACCAAAACAGGTGCGGCCACCGTGCTGCCTTTAACGGATAAACCTATATCTACCTGTCCGGGAATGACCCGTTTATTGCCATCGATTAATTGTCTCAGTGCAGGGTAGCGAGATAATATAATTGCGGTCGCGCGAATATAAATATGGGCATAACTGGCTTTTATTCCCTGATCCTGTAATTTTTTTATCACCTTATTGGACTGGCTCATATCCACTTCAACACCGCCGAAGAAATCGCCTCTTTTTACGACTGAGAATCCGTCCATCATCCAGCGATCGGCATAATCCAACGTTTCTATTGTATCTTCAATCTGATGATTCATATTTTTATTCCTGTTGTCTGGCCATTAGCAATTTAAACTGCAATATTGATAGTCAAAAGGTTTTCAAAACGCATCATTTTCATTAATTAATAATTCTTCAACTGATAAGCGCAATGAACGTGCCTTAGCTGCCTCACCCTGCCCTATTCTGCCCATAAATACAGCTGAAGCTGGATCAGTATCCGAAAACAGCCCTTGAAATTGAGTAGCAATTTGATTTGTCAGTGGCATTAATTGCTTTTGTTCTGTAAATTCAAGGTGTTCACGATGATAAGATGAAAAAATCAGCGGTGTCATTTCTGGTTGTAACTGCAAGCCTAAAGCGGTTGCTGTCAGCCAGAATCGTTGAACAGCACGGCCAGCTTCTATAAATTGTCCTGGACTCTGAACAATCACATCTGATTTGATAATAAAATGTCCTGCACATGCCAAAGCCGGTATCAGATCTAATTGCAATCGGGGCATCAGAGTCCCGGCAAAATAGGTGTTAAGAAACTTGACGCGTTCCCAGCTTTTTAATGCCCATCGCATCATTTTTACAGCGACCGGATCCAGACCGACCGCCTGATCCGGAATTTTATCCTTACTATATTGCGCATCCCATTCTATGACCTGACTATGGGTTGCAAACGCTTCTGGCAAAGTCAATCGTAATTTACCATTCATGAATAACATTTTGGCTAAACGCCAGCGTGCGCCAAAGCCTTCATGCCATTGAACTGAATAGCCTTCTCCCAGGCTCGCTTGCAATTCTTGTTTTTCTGAAGTGGTGAGTGCAATTGTTTTTAAGGCTCTGCGTTGCACACTACGTTTTGGTAAGTAGTCAAACAAAGCCTGGCTTGCAAGCGACTTGTTTTGAATTAAACTGACTTCTATCATCATTCGGTCGACTGAATCAGTTTCCTTTATCTGATAAGTTAATTCATACTGATAATGACTGGCGGCTATAATCAAGCTTTCAAGCAGAGCACCCACAGCGATCTGACTGGCATGCCCCTGTAAATCATAAACACAATGGTCACGCGTATCATGGGCATGTATCAAAAAATGGCTTTCATCAATAATTTGAAATCGCCAGGTTTGCATATTATCGCCACTCGGTGCCCAGCGGCCATATTCCAGAATTTTCTTAATATCGCCTGTGTTATCCATTTTCTTATACCATTTTCGATTTATTCAACACGATTATCCGTTCAGCAAGCTAAACGGGTTTTGATTAGCCCAGCAATTGTTTGCGTAAGGCATTGATCTTATATTTTTGCAATGGATTACGGTTGCCCCAGGGCAACCACCCTCTGGCCCAACGTCCGGTATAACAGTCAAAGTGGTGATAATAGGGGGCTGCATAGACGTTTCCTCTATTTAACAACACCTTTAATGTTTCCACCCCGGCAACAGCCGCACAAAACTCACATCCCATAAATATTGAGGGTGCAGCTTTGTTTTCCAGGTCAAACCGTGACGGATCAATCAGATAACTTTTATGGAAGCCTTTAGGCACCAGTCCCGCGGCAAAATGAATTTGCTGATTTAAACTGTCCAGATCTTTAAGGCAAAAATATTGTTCAAATGTCATCTGCTCTGGCTTAAACACGATATAACCCGACCCCATTCCAAAAGGAGCGGCTGTAATCGAAGGTATATCCAGCTCTGCACAGCGGGCAAAGACCCTTTGTCTGACATCCAGTACATAAAAATCCAAGCCATCAATGTAGAAATCGGTTTCGTTTAAAAAATCATCCACATTATCGTCATGAATGCCTTCTGAGAATTTATTAATACGCAATTCCGGGTTGATGTCTAATGCCATATTTGCCAGAACTTCAATTTTCTCCTGACCTACTGTACTCATCATAGCCCCAACCTGGCGGTTAAAATTAGCTACTTCAAAAATATCCAGATCAGCGATATTAAAACCACCTATGCCCAACCGAACCAACGTCAGTAAATGCACACCTCCGACACCGCCCATCCCTGCTATGGCCACTGTTTTATTTCTTAATTGCTGTTGTTCCTCTTCAGTCACCCAGCCAAGATTACGGCTAAATGCTTCTTCATAGTTAAATGGTGTCATCAGAATGCCTCGTATATAAATTTTGCCCTGATTAAAATCTATTCTGGCTTATGCTGATGAAATTGTCAGAATAATGCCATTTTATTTTTTCCATATTGAATTATAGAGAGTTCATTTAAATCTGTTGCTTATATCATGATTTTTATGGCATTTTTTACTATATATCAATGATAAGGTATGTTACAGTCTAACAGCAAATGCTTGAATTTTAATTGATATTATTCATACTCTGTTCCCAAGTCAATTTAACGTTCAGTTTCAAAGTTATGACTGGGGCTGTTTTTTAATGCTCAATTCGGTACACAACTTCCCCTCTATGAAAAGTTCTGTTCAACTTAATGAAATTGTTAACCAATTCGAAGAATATTTCGAAATAATTTCGGCCGATACTGATCCGCTAAAAGAAAAAGTTTTTCGTTTAAGATATCAAGTGTATTGTACTGAAACCAAGTTTGAACAATCCAACGACTTTCCTGATCAACTCGAATCAGACTGCTTTGATACTCATTCAGTTCACTCACTGATCAGACATCGCAGAACCGACCATTATGCTGCGACTACTCGCTTGATATTGCCTTTTAGTGATCAGTCTTACCATCAGTTTCCTATGGAATTGAATACTCAGATCAATAAAACAGATATTATTGCCGATATTCCCAGACAAAACCTGGCTGAAGCCTCGCGTTTCTGTGTATCAAAAGAATTCAAGAAAAGAAAGATTGATAATCCCGATACGCTGACAGGAATGTCTGATGCCTGGTTGCGGCAGCAACAGAAAGAACGCAGAACTTACCCGCATATTACCATCGCCTTATTCAGCTGCCTGATCCGTATGAGTTTTGAAAATGATATTAAATACTGGTATGCCGTCATGGAACCGGCTTTAATCCGCTATTTCAAAACACTGGGCATACATTTTGTTGGTATTGGTCCTTTAACTGATTATCACGGATCTCGCATGCCATGTTTTATTAAAGTGACTGACTTATTAAATGGCGTTTATGAAAAAAACCCAGCCATCTGGTTTATGATGTCAAATAAAGGCATTTATACTCATGAACTTCAGCAGGTACATTTACAAAGATAGTCAATGAAATCTGTAAAGAACAACCACTCGAATTCCGGGACAATTACAAAAGCTAAAGAATCCTTAAATTTCTATACCATATTTAGAAAAAAGCGAATACAACGTTGGCCGCGTCACACCTAATAATTTGGCAGTATTTGAAATATGATTATCGGTATACGCTAATGCTCTTTTAATCGCATTGGTTTCTGCCTGTTCCCTGACAACTTTAAGATTTAGCGGTATCTCTTTCTGATCTCCACTGGCTATTTCCAGATCTCTTACTGTAATTAAACTGTCTTCGGCCATAATAACCGCACGTTTGATTTTATTTTGTAATTGTCGAATATTACCTGGCCATTGATAACTTTCAATTAACTGCAGAGCTTCATTACTGAATCCCTTCACTTTTTTACTGTATTCTTCGCTATATTGTTTCAACAATGAAGTCGCAATTACCGCCGCATCACCTTCTCTGTCTCTTAACGGAGGAATATCGACTGTAATTTCATTGATCCGGTAAAATAAATCTTCTCTAAATTTGCCTTCGTCTACTTGTTTCCTGATATTCTGATGGGTTGCACAAATGATTCTAACATCCAGAGGAATTTCTACTCTGCCACCTAATCGTTCTATCTTACGTTCCTGAATGAATCGCAATAATTTTGCTTGTAAAGAAAAAGGTAAATCACCTATTTCATCCAGAAAAAAAGTACCATTGTCTGCATATTCTATTTTGCCTTTAGTTTGTTTGGCTGCGCCGGTAAATGCGCCTTTTTCATAGCCAAATAATTCACTTTCCAATAAGTTTTCAGGGATGGCCGCACAATTAACCGCAATAAAAGGCTGGTCAGATCGATTACTTAAATCATGTATAGCCCGTGCCAGAACCTCTTTACCTGTACCACTTTCACCCAACAATAAAGTCGTTACATTACTAGGTGCTATTTTTTCTATCATTCTTGATAAATCCTGCATTTCCTTGCTATTGGCTATGATCCCCTTAAGCGGTTCTTTTTTATTTTGCAGTAACCGGATATTATCCTGTTCCAGTTGATCAAGATGGAATGCTCTTTCTACAATCAGACTTAATACATCTAAATCAACCGGTTTCTGGTAAAAGTCATATGCACCGGCTGCGACTGCTTCAATGGCATTTTCTCTATCATCATTTCCTGTGACGACAATGACTTTGGTCGAAGGTGCCAGTTGTAAAATTTCTTTCAAGGTTAATAAGCCTTCACTGGCATTTGTCGGATCAGGCGGCAAACCTAAATCAAGTGTCACGACACGCGGTACAAATCGCCTCAAAGCAGATATGGCCTCTGCACGATCTCCCACGATCACTGTTTCATATTGCCCAAAGCTCCATTTCAGCTGTTTTTGGATACCCGGATCATCTTCAACTATCAGTAAGGTTTGTTTATTATCCATTGCCACTTCTTAAACCGTTGATTGAAATTGTGTTCATTGCTATAAATTGATATTTCCTGGCTATACTCGATCAGGCTAGCCCGGAAATTTCATAAAAGCGATTTATATTTAGAATCAAATATAACCTATTCAAAAAAGTATGTGATATTTTTCTTTCTTCTGAAAAAACCATTTAAATTTTTGAATACAACATTTACATGATCTATTAATTGCCCTGTATGCGATTTGGGTTAAGCTGGATTATGCCAATGGCAACACAATTGTAAACGTGGTGCCCTTACCTGGATAACTCTCTACATCGATTGTTCCGGATTGCTGATTGATATATTCTTTTGCCTCGTAGACACCGATTCCCATACCCGCATTACCTTTAGTCGTATCAAATGGTTTAAATAACCTCTGATTAATAAATGTTTCATCCATCCCACAGCCATTATCAACTATTTTGATAATTACGCTGGTTTCAGACTTGATCATTTCTAAACTAATTTGACCATCATCAGCCGTTGCTTCCTGGGCATTCTGAATCAAATGTCCGAGAATTGCTGTCATTTTTTCCTTTTCAACCAATGCCTGAAAATCATTATCAGGATCATCGAGTTTCAATGCGGGTACCGGCTTGTTATTTGACTGCTGTAAAATTACATCATTTAAAATGTTAATCAATTCTGTTTTTAATGGCTTGGCCGCCTGAATATTGCCTTTTTTCAGCTGCCCCAACATGAATTCAATTTTATTGACGACATTTTCCAGTGTTTCAATCGAATCATCAATAAATTCAGGATTATGCTTATGCTTTTCTGCATTTCTCACAATCAATGCAATCTGTGCCACCAGGTTTTTTAGATCATGTACCAGAAATGCCGAGAATCGGTTATAGGCCTCAAATTGTCTGGCTCGACTCAAGTCATCGCTGGCTTGTAATAAAGCCAGTGCATTGGCTAATTGCATACCTGCCGTTTTCAAAAAATCATGATCTTCCCAGTCTATCTGTCTGGGGACTCTAGGTTCAGTCAGAATAACAAATGCAATCAGATGGTGTTGATTCAACAAAGGTACGATCAACCAGATATTTTCAAATTCATTATGCCAATCGTTCAGAGAAGCATCTGAGTAAATATCTGGATCATTAAAATATTCTACAAAATCAATCACCCATTGTTTTTCTGACAAAAACGTTACCATTTTGTCATTGATGCTGACTTTATTTTTCTGATGTTCAAGTAAGTTGTATTCAGCCTGAAGAATATAATTATTTTCCTCACTACGCAGCCAAATCCCTCCCCCTGTACTATCAACATAATTTGATAAGGTTTCGATGGTAAAGTGTGATAGTTCATCAATTGAATTGAACTTGGCTAATGTTTTACTTAACTTAACCCATTCTTCACGATAATCATATCGATGCTGAAAAATGTGTTTACTGAGATAGACTTTAGCTAAAGCTCGTATTTTTCCTGAAACGAAAAATATGGAAAATAAAAGAATTGCCAGAAAAACAAAGCTGATCTGTGCAATTGAGCCCCAGGTACCACCATAAATTTTTATATAGTAACCAGCCAGCGACATCAATAATAAATACAGCCCGGCTCCCAATAAAATCGTCGTATGAAAAATAACTTTATTAGAAACTTTTATTGATGCCTGTTTACTGGTTAATCGTTTGGTTGCTATAGCTAATAACGGGGTCACTAGAGTATTCACCAACCCTCGTGACTCCCAAAGCTTATTATCCAGTTCATTAAATAATAATGACTTACTATAGAGAATAAAATCCAATGAGAAAATGGTGAGTAAGGCAATACAGAAAAATTTTATGGACCATCTCTGTTCTTTCAATGCATTCCGGTATAGCTGCTCTATCAGCATCAGTCCAATCACAGGAAAACAAATATGTAAGATCAAGCGTAAGTCAAAACTGAACCACTGTTGAAAATAATAACGAAGCTGATCATTAATTTCTGTTGCCAGAACGGCGATAGCAAGCAGGAAAAATACTGGTAATTGCCAGGATTTTCTAAGTAGATAAAAATTGTCGTCAAATTGCTGTCTGGATAACAGAATGCTGATTAAAAAGAACCAGGAAAAATTTCTTAATGACTCGAGAAACAATACATCCTGTATAAACAGTCCATCATGCCTCAACACATAAACTATGGATGAAGACCAGAGGAATGAGCAAACAATGGCTAAAACATAAAAAAAAGAGATCGTATTTTTTTTTATGTAGAATACGCCGAAAAAGAACAGCACAATAAAAGCTGAGCTGGCAATAGTGTAGCTGTATATTGGAAAATTATCTAACACTGCACTTGAAAACTACCAGCATAAATTAACTGAAAACCGAGCTTATAGTCAGCTTTCAAAAACATGACTAACCAAGATCTTTGGCCAGAAAAGGACCAAGGAACTGGCTGACAGGTAAAGGTAATTTTTTCCAGCCTGCAATAAATAGCTGATACTTAGGATTCAACGGATTTACATCTGGCAATTCATCAGCCTTGATCAGCTTAAATTCATAATGCAATGGTTCAGGAACAAACCCCCAATGCTTTTTAAAACGATACGAGCCTGTGCCTTCTTTACTGCGCCCATAATCAAAAATTTTAATGCCTTTTTCGACGGCTCTGCGCATCACTTCCCAATATAAAAAATCATTCCCTTGAACTGATCGAGCGGCCATGGTTCCTCCGCCATAATAGGGCAATACTTCATCTTTAAAATAGAAATTCATAACGCTGGCGACCAGCTGGTCTTCTTTATTCAGAATAGTCACACACTCACATTGGTCTTTAAAAACCTGTTTCAGATTTTTAAAATATTTTTTTGGAAATACGGGGGTGCCGAGATTTCTGACACTTTCTGAATACGCGGTATAAAATTGTTCTATATCATTATCTATCTCACTGCGTAAACCTGCTTTTATACCTTTTCGAATCATCGCTCTTTGTTTACGAGGAATCGCCAACATGTTTTTTTCTTCATCGGGATCCAGCTCTTTACGAAAGGTCACATAAAGCTCCTTGCGTGGCCTGTCCGGTTCTTTACATGACTGGTAACGCATTTCAAGATAGTCAACAGACAACGATTCTGCCAGTTCAATTGCTTTTTGGTCCAAAGCCTGATAACTGGCTTCATTATCTGCCACAATTCCGCCATAGACACAAAATGCTGAAGAGGTTAAAGAATTACCAAACAAAAGGCTATTTATATGTACTAACGGTAAAATGCCCTTAATTTCATTGTCAACCAAGTCACAGTAAAAATAGGTTTGATGAGAAAATGACTGTTCAATGACATGTTTCCAGCCTGATTTATGAAAAAAAGTAGCATCAGCCATGTTTTCTACAAATTCATCCCACTTTGAAACCAGCGAATCATCAAGCAATGTAATCATTGAACTAATATTAATGAAATTAAAAAAAATGTCGCCATCATAGAACAAATGGCATTAAAAATGAACTGTAATGCAAAACGATGAATTTAATGTTCCGGTTTTTCGGCTTGTACCAGAAAAGTATTTTCCATGGTATCCCATTGAAAATCCTGCAATAAATGATTAATTCTGGTTTCCATTTTATTCAGATTCAAATAATGCCTGAATTTGGATTTATAATTTAAATTGTTTTGCTTAGGTTGTTCAGGATCAATCTCCCAAGGGTGACAATAAAAAATCACCGGTTCATTAGTTTTATTTATGGATTGAATAGCCCATTTAGAAAACAAATAAGGGTAAAATCTGAAAAACCCTCCACCTCCGCATGGAATATTTTTTCCAGCGACTACCAATGTAGAAATGGGTATTTCCAGAAACCCAGAATCTTCAACAGGTTGATATACAAACCGTGGTGCATCAGGAATACCATACAAATCATGTTTAACGGGATAGATGCTTGAACTGTATTTAAAGCCTTGTTCAATCAGCACATCATGTGCCCATAAATTATCTTCATTTATCGAATAACTCGCTGCCCTATAGCCTATAATTTTGCTGCCGCTAATATCTTCAAGAATTTTTTTGCTACGAATGATATCTTCTCTAAACTGATCCTGAGTCTGTTGAGTGACACGGATATGTTCATAGCCATGTGAGGCAACCTCATGCCCTTCATTAACCATACGCTCAATTAACCCGGGATACCTTTCAGCAACCCAGCCTAATGTAAAAAAAGTTGCTTTAGTCTGAAACTGGTCAAGTAAGTCTAGAATTTTATGGGTGTTATTTTCTACCCTGTGTTCTAAATTATCCCAATCCTTTTTTTCAATATAGCGTTCAAAAGCAGAAACCTGAAAATAATCTTCCACGTCAATACTCATCGCGTTTTTTACCTTTGAGTTTTTCATTCCTTCTCCCTATTTAAAACTCAATTTAGATTCTATTAAACTGTAGCGCTAGAAGTAACCCACGTAAGTATAACTTAAATAAATAGATGATGTGTTTAAATCAGGTCCTTAGTCTAAGAGGTATTTTTCACAAATTAATGAAGCTTAAAACTTCATTAATCAATGATAATTTATCTGAGACTAGTTAGTGACTTGTCGAGAAAAGAATAAAAAACCAACCTTGGAAATGTTGGTTTTGGTCAATTATTCCGATTTCTTCGTTAAAGAGCCTGTTAATTGCCTAAAAAAATCTAAAAACCTGAAGGTTATTCCTAGAAAGTTTAGGAAAAAAATTCGGAGGGGGAATCGCATAAGATATAGTAATCTATTTATTAAGTCAGTTTGTATATTAATAGTAAACAGGTTTATCAAATGATCATACAGGCTATACTGTCAATCATTCTGGATCTGAATAAACCTGATCCATATCTAACTGTATTAATATTGCCTTGCGCAGCAAGGCTCGTTCTTTATTCATCAAAATGGTTAATTCTGATACCTGATGTTCCAGATGCGCTATTCGGTGGCTATGGCTCTGATCGTCAGTATTAACTGTCATTTCTCCTGATTGGAATCCTGGAGTTATTTGTTTATCTTCATTGACCTTCATTCCTTGATAATCAGCAACCATTTCAGAAATAACATGATTTAATGATCCAAGATTAATACACTGTAATTCCTCTAAAAAACCATAAAGCAATAATCTATCACAAAGGGTGTTTATTCTACGTGGTATGCCCAAAGTAAATTCATAAATTCCAGAGAAAATATCATCTTCAAACTCTGGCTTATGATTCCATCCGGCTTTTGACAGTCTGAAATAAATGTAATTTTTAATTTCATCCTGTTTAATTGCATTAAGATGATAGGTCGCCACAATTCTTTGTTTCACCTGCTCCATTTCAGGCATGTTTAACATGTAACCTAATTCTTCCTGGCCTACCAAAAAAATCTGTAAGATCGATTTTCCATGGCATTCAAAATTTGAAAGCATTCTCAATTCTTCTATTGAAGGATTCGGTAAATTCTGGGCTTCATCTACCACTAATAATACACGTTTTCCAGAATTAGCCGATCGAGTAAGAAACTCTTTCAATTGAATAATCAGTTCAGATTTGCTGTCCTTTTCTTTATATCTTACCTTAAAAATCTGGGCGAGCATTCTTAAGGTATCCTCTGCATTTAACTGTGAGGTCAACATCATTCCATGAATTATGTTTTTATCCTGTGACAAAAACTGAAACAAATCTTTAACCAGCATGGTTTTTCCAGTTCCTGGCTGACCTGTAACAACCACAAAACCTTCGCCTTGAACCAGGCCATATCTCAGGTAAGCTTTAGCCCGCTTATGGCTGGCACTGTCAAAGAAAAAATCTAGATTCGCATTCAGTTGAAAAGGATTTTGTGACAGTTTATAGTAATCTTTATACATTTAATATTGATACACAAGATTCGCAGTAATTCGATTTTCAATGTAGTCATTTAAATTGTCATCAGAACTTTGATCTACAAAACGGTATTCGATTGTTCCTGTTAAGCGTGCAAGAATATTTCGTCTGATATTGAAACTAACATCCAGCCTCTCGTCTGAAAAATTCTCAGTGCCTACCGACTCTGTTTCCTGCCAGGATAATCTTAATAACGTACTTGTTCTATTTGAAAACTGCCAATTCCAACTACCCGATATACCTGTAACATCTTCTTCATCCAGACTTTGTTCAAATTCTCTTTGAGTATGAAACAAAGTCATAGACACATCGCTTTTACCTGATTGATACGTATAACTCAGACTGGCATTTTTGGTTACAAATACTTCATCGGTCAAACTGGGAAGCCGTATATTTCTTCCATCGTCACCAATGCCATCCGTAAAATCTCCGAATACGGGCTGATCCAGTAAAAGTTGTTGTGTTGTTACTGTATCTTCAGTATAGCTGAAATTTAAAGTTGATCTTTTTCTTCGATAGGTTAAAGATGAAGTCCAAGTATCACCGCGATTCAATCCAATATCATTATTTCGATAGGTAACACTAAAGTTTAATCGATCAAAAGGGGATGCATTCAGGGTAATAAAATAATTATTGCCAAAACCGGCTTCCAGACCATAGCGTCTGCTAGGCCGCCAATGACCACCTACAGTATATGAAACGCCATTTTCGTTACTGTCCGAGTTACTGGCAAATGAATTACT
>SPJK01060967.1_pt1 | contig 12765 bp, 11 predicted proteins | sample 3741771 | NCBI WGS metagenome assembly SPJK01 (sample SAMN10925997, study PRJNA522277) | cold seep metagenome | isolation source: Elba SIP-enriched marine methane seep metagenome, extraction at timepoint T2 | place: Italy: coast of Elba, Mediterranean Sea | reverse complement strand
GGGGTGGCAGACCCAGGCGCCAAACTTGCTGCTATCGCCCACCAACAAAACGTCCGTGTTGCGCCACTGGTTGGCCCCTCCTCTATTTTGCTTAGCTTGATGGGCAGTGGCATGAATGGCCAGCGGTTTACGTTTTTGGGCTACTTGCCGATCGATCAGGCTGATCGCATCAAAAAGCTCAAAACCATTGAAAAGCACTCTGCCCGCTTTCAGGAAACGCAGATTTTTATCGAAACGCCATACCGCAATATGCACCTGCTTGAAGACATAGTGAAACATTGCCATGGACAAACCAAGTTATGTATTGCACGCAATGTCACATTACCCGACGAAGCCATCATCACAAAGACCATCCATGCGTGGCAAAACACAACACTGCCAGACTGCCATAAAAAACCGACTGTCTTTTTACTACAAGGCCAATAAGCGCGCACCAAAGCACTTTGCAAGATTAAGAAAGATGTTAATATTGTGTTAACATTTTTTTGAATGATTCATTTTGCTCGATACCTTTAGGCTAAAAAAAACGACTAAGCTAAGCAGTTATCTGATCATCTTTAGTTTGTTGATCAAGATGCTCATGCCTGTGGCGCATGCAAGTACCGCAGTCTCAGGCGAAAGGACTGGCTTTTTTGCAGCGCTTTGTACGGCTAACGGAGTGGTGTTAGTCAATCCTGAGCAAACCAATACGCCAGACCCCCGACAACACAATTCGCAGGTTAACAGCAATAATGTTTGCCCGCTTTGCTTACTGTTCGAGCAAGGCCTTTATGACTCCACGGCTTTAAATCCTGATACACACATATCGTATACACCATTCACAGCATTCCAACCGCTAACCAGTCAAGTATACGTTCTAACATTCAATCCCAGACAGTTACCCATTCGGGCGCCGCCTGTCATTTCCTAAGTTCAAACAAACATAACACCATCACTAATGCATTGCATTAGTGATGGCTCTATCGTAATGGACAAATATTAGGAATAATCATGTATAAACAAATAATTAAAACAGTTACTTTAAGTACTTTATTAGCTTCAACTTCAAGCTTTGCTGATGTGCACCCTGCGCATGACGGCCACCATGGGGACAACCAAAGCACTTATCACGCCTATAAACATGCACCGATTGGTGTGATGGGCGATCATGTGCATAGCAAAGGTGAATGGATGGTTTCATACCGTTTTATGCGTATGGAAATGCAAGGCAGCCAAGTAGGCAGCAGTAATATTTCAGCCGATGAAATTGCCACCACCATTCCAAACCGCCTGGCAGGACAGATGATGCAACCGCCAACACTGCGTGTAGTACCTATCAAAATGACGATGGACATGCATATGTTTGGCGGCATGTATGCGCCAACCGATAAGTTAACCATGATGCTGATGGTTAACTATCTCAAAAATGACATGAAGCATATTACCTATGCAGGCATGACGGGCACCAATCGCCGTGGGACGTTTACCACCAAGTCAGAAGGTTTTGGCGATACAAAGGTTGCTGGCCTTTATAAACTTTATGATGATAGTGTCAACAAAGTTCACTTAAATATCGGTATCAGCCTACCTACAGGCTCTATCACTAAAAAAGACCGCGTACTGACACCTATGGGCACAACACCTGAATTGCGCCTGCCTTACATGATGCAGCTTGGCTCTGGCACTTATGATTTGCTACCTGGGATTACCTATCAACGTTACCAGGGTCGCTGGAATTTTGGCGGTCAATACATGGCCACGATTCGCACTGGTGAAAACGACGAAGACTATACACTGGGTGATCAACACCAGGTCACTGGCTGGGCAGGCTACTCATTCAGACATGACCTAAGTGCATCATTACGCCTGGCGTATCAACATGTCAGCAATATCGATGGTGAAGACAGTGCGATCCGCGCACCAGTACAAACGGCAGACCCCAATAACTACGGTGCAAAACGTGTAAACCTCTACGCAGGGCTTAACTGGATTAGCCAGTCAGGCCATCGCTTAGCCTTAGAGCTAGGCGCACCTGTGTATCAACATTTGGATGGGCCACAGATGGAGACTGACTGGACATTAAGCGCCGGCTATCAGTTTGCATTTTAATGAGCGTGATTGCAATTACGTAAAATCATTAGGCCTGATTAAGTCAGCTACAGTACGTATTCTTGCAACCCAGCGGTATGATGTTAATCAAACAGATACATCAACCGATGCTAATTAACTTTATTCAGGAGAATTATTATGTGGACTACACCTGCTGCTACAGAAATGCGTTTTGGTTTTGAAGTTACTATGTACGTAATGAACAAGTAATTTAACCATTACTAAAAAACCCAGCTTTCAGCTGGGTTTTTTTATGTCCGTCATAACCATCAAACATTGCTCATTCTAAAAACCCAACCAATAAAAACTGTAAGGTAGACGTATCTAAATCGACTACCCTTACGTATTAGGTAGAAACATGCTTTCCTACAGCAACTTTCTACCTGCTCAATTAGTAAGCGCGCAGGGGTAGGATGCAAAAAAGTCAGCGATGGGAAAAAGACGAGGCACATTGGTCACAACTAATGCGGCTATCACAACAAGGTGATCACGAGGCTTACAATGTATTATTAACAGATTTAGATGGCGCAATCGAAGGCTATATTCGTGCAAATTTTGGTAGCATTCCGACACTGGAAGACTGTGTTCAGGAATGTTTATTAGCCATTCATGCGGCACGGCACACCTATGACCAGGACCGCTTATTCAGACCTTGGCTGTTTACGATTGTGCGGCACAAAACCATCGATGTATTGCGTCGTATCCGGCCTGACGAAAAGCATGCTACTACTGAGCTTCCAGAACACTTGCTAGGCAGTACCGACATGACACACCTTGAACGCATGCTGGATGGGAAAGCATTATTACAAAAATTAAAACCGGAACAACAACAAGCCATTACGCTGACAAAATACGCTGGCATGACCACACTAGAAGCAGCAAGAGCTGTCGGCATTAATGAAAGCGCCCTAAAAGCAAGGCTCAGAAGAAGCCTAACCGCACTGGCGCAACATTGGCAAAAGGATTGGAAAGAACATGACACCAAACCGTAAAAATCTGATTGACACACTGTCAGCAAACTTAACACCTGTCAAACCATTAAACCTGCGTGCTGTGACCGCAGCCTGGTATATTGGCGCATTTGCTTTTGCAATCTGCGTCATGCTTTTCATCGCACCTTTTCGCGAGAACACCTTCACGCAATTAGCCAGCTCCAAACAGTTTTTAATTGAAAGCGTAGTTGGCTTGGTTGCCATTGCTCTCTTAATCTATCGCGCCATTGACCTGGCACGACCATCTGGCAACACCACACACAAAGCACTGATCTTACCACTAGGCATGCTCATACTTTGGCTAGGGATGTATGTCTATGGTTATATCCAACCAGCACTTGACCCCTCCATGGCAGATAAAAGGCCGCATTGTGCATTAGAGACCATCTTAATTGCTATCCCTTCCATGCTCATCGGCATGGCCATCATTAAGAAGCAGTGGCCGATTATACCAACCACTTGTGCCATATTAATTGGACTAGCGGCTGGTGCTATCCCGCAATTGCTAATGCAGTTTGCTTGCATGTACGAAACCACGCATATTTTGCTCTATCACGTCGTGCCAGGTTTATGCGTTGGTGCAATAGCCGCTGTGTTAAGTAACAAACTCATTAAAAAAGTTTAACAATTTGTATCATTTTTTTTCGCTTATTCGTAAAGGTTAATAACACACTTTATGCAAGTGCGTTAGCCCCCAACCAATTTAGGAATAAATGATGAAAAAAACACTTATCTTAGCTGGACTGCTGGCCGCAGGTCTGGGCATTGCAACAGGCAATGCAGCGGCCGCCAATGTTCAAGTCACCATTACGAATAACGCTGATGCCGACGGCACCTATCTCACACCAGCATGGTTTGGTTTTCACGATGGCAACTTTGATGTGTTTAGCCCTGGCATAAGTGCCAGCTCCGCACTTGAATCACTCGCCGAAGATGGCTCTACTGCTTTATTAGACGCCGCGTTTACGGCAGCACAAGCCAGTGGTATTTCTGGGCAAGCCAATGGCGGGCCACTAGCACCTTCTGGCAGTTCAACCACTGTGTTTAACAACCTCTCAGCGACCGATAACAACTGGTTTTCTTTTGCCTCGATGGTAATCCCTAGTAGTGACTATTTTGTTGGTAATGCAGACCCACAAATTTGGAACATTAGTTCAGTAATCAATGGCACACAAAACAGCCTCACATTTAATGTATTTAGCGTCTATGATGCTGGCACCGAAGTAAATGACTTTAACACTTCTGCAGCCAATAGCCTCATAGCAGGCCTTCCTACTGGCCAAGGTAATAATACTAACGTAGGTGCTGATCAAGGTGGCTTTATCACCCAGATTAATGGTAGTGAATTTGATAATTTTGCTAACATACCGCAAGGCTTTGACATTACAGCTTTTGATTTTAATCAACCTATTGCAACCATTCAAATATCAGCTGTTGCTGCAGTACCAGAGCCAGAAACCTATGCCATGTTCTTAGCTGGCCTTGGCCTGATTGGCTTTATGGGCAACAAGCAACGTAACAAAGCAAGCAGTTAACAGACTCCTTAGTAGTCAGTGATTTGTCTCTTTTGCCAGCCTTGTGCTGGCTTTTTTTCGGCTTAGGCTTAACACGTTAACCCTCAAAACCTTCCAGCACCAGTTTGCCTTTGGTCTGACCACTTTCAATCAAGCGATGTGCGCTAATCAGATTTTCAGCATTAATGCTTCCCAACACCTCTGATAGCGTTGTGCGTATTTTCCCTTGATCAACCAAACTAGCCACTTCATTTAAAAGCCTTGCCTGCGCTGCCATATCGGGGGTGGTAAACTCAGGCCGCGTAAACATAAACTCCCAATGCAATGAAACACTTTTTTGCTTAAGCGGCATGATGCTTAAATCTCCAGGATCATCAATCAGACCAAACCGCCCTTGCGGCGCGATCAACGCAACGATATCAGCATAATGTTTATCGGTATGCGCCGTCGAGAATACAAATCCGGGTGCACCTAAGCCTAACGCCTCGACTTGTGGCGCTAGGGCTTGACGATGGTCAAGCACATGGTGCGCACCACAGTCCTTAACCCAAGCTTGTGTTTCAGGGCGTGAAGCCGTTGCAATCACGGTCATATTAGTCAACGCGCGTAATAACTGAATGGTGATCGACCCAACACCTCCAGTACCGCCAATCACTAAAATCAGCGATCCTCCTTGCGCCGTTGGCTTATGCACATCCAAGTGGTCAAACAACATTTCCCATGCAGTAATCGCTGTTAATGGCAATGCAGCGGCTTGCGCATCACTCAAGCTAGCGGGCTTACGCCCAACAATCCGTTCATCCACTAAATGAAATTCACTGTTTGTGCCGGGCCGGTTTAACGTCCCAGCATAAAACACTGCATCGCCCACATTAAAATCTGTCACCGACTCACCAACTGCCTCAACTACGCCAGCCGCATCAAAGCCCAACACGCCCCACTCCCCCGCCTTGGGCTGTCTATTCATGCGCAATTTAGCATCAACTGGATTAACTGATACGGCATGTACTTTTACCAACAAATCATGGCCCGTTGGCATGGGCTTGTCTAAAGTAATATCCTGCAAGGCATTGTCCTGCGCAAGGCTGCCCGCTTGTTGGTACGCGACGACTTTCATTTAGCACTCCATTTGACGATTGTTTCTCACAGCATAATCCATACATGCATAATATAAAAGCACGCTCAATTTTTTGTATACGAATGGTGAGGTACGGTGCTCTACCGTCACGCAGCGCACGCTAACCAAATAGTACACGAGCTGATGGCCTATTAAGCACCCACATCCTATGCAGGAGTTCTGCCAAGGTCGCATATTGGCATTGCAACCTGGCTTACATCACAATCCTTAACGCAAAATAAGGCACGAGGTTAAAGACAATAATCAAGAGCTTGTAATACGCCAGGTATTTAAAATACATCAGGTCCAAATCGGACTCGCTGACGCCAAATATCTTGGCATGCAGGCTTTTGGCAAAGTCACGCCAGAATGCCAGCACAATCGTCGCATAAAACAAGATTGCGATATTAATCACCGAACACCAACCTAAAAAAGCTGCCAACACTGTTAGATCATGCATACTCCATCTCCTTAGCCTATGAGACTCTTATTAAACACGTCTTAATCAATCTTGCTTTGCGCTATCACAACTATATGCCCATTAATCAACCATTTAGGCAAACTAACGTGGCTACAAGTGGCCTAAGCATGTTTTAACTGGCGCTTATTGGCAATCCCTGCTTTAGCGGGCTTACTGCTGATTTTTGTCTCATCAAAATTCAATGCGCCTTTATACCCAGTCCGCACATAATCCATCCGCAATACCTCTTGAGCAGTCTCCTCCTCCATCGACAATACCTCTGTCATTACCTGATAAATTAACTCAAACAAACGCTTGAGTGCAATCTTCCAAGTGCTGCCCGCTTGCACATACAAAGCATCCGATAACTGCATAAACCGTTTAAACGGTGCGTCTCCCATCAACACAGGCAGCGTATTTGCAAAGCGCCCAGAGTTACCGATCATATCCCAAAAGCGCGCAAAGCGATTGACCCGTTGCATAGTGGCAAAATCAATACGGTCCGTCGTTAAAATATTATAGGGTGCGTTTGGGTTATATTTCAATTGATAGGGCACGTTATGACGATTCAATGGCGCACCGCGTAAGCGTTTTAAAATCCCCAGCTGAATCTCTTGAGGGTTGAGTGCATAGAGCTGATCAAAACTATGCCCAAAATTATCCAAGCTATCTTCTGGCAAACCAAAGATCAAATCCGTGTGTAAATGCGCTCCTGTATTCTCACGCAGCCAGCTGATATTCGCCTTGGTTTTTTCATTATTCTGCTTACGACTGATCAAGTTTTGAATCTCAGGATCAAAGGTCTGCACACCAATCTCAAACTGCAAACTATTTGGCGGAAACTTAACCAATATCTCTTTCAACGCATAAGGCAGATTATCGGGCACCACTTCAAAATGCAGATACAACCCATCACACATGCGTTCTAAAAAGAACTCCAAAATCCGCACACTGGTGCTTACTTTTAAGTTAAACGTCCGGTCTATAAATTTAAAATTACGCACCCCGCGCACAAACAAGGCATCCATTTCATCCAAAAACGCCTCTAATGCAAACGGCTTAGACGTCTTGTCCAATGCTGACAAACAAAACTCACACTTAAACGGACATCCGCGCGACGCCTCTACATAAATCAAACGGTTTTTAATATCCTCATCCGAATAATATTCATACGGCATATTCAGCTGCTCTAAGGGCAAGGCCACGCCTTCTATCAACTTATTCAACGGTTTTTTATTCGCCAACAACTGACTGCATAATTCAGGCAAGCTGTGCTCCCCCGGCCCACTCACCACATAGTCTACCAACTCGCACACCGCAGGAATATCAGGCGCATGACTCACCTCTGGCCCACCCATGATCAGTTTCACGTCAGGCGCAATTTCACGGATTATCGGAATAATGTTGCCAAGTTCGGCGATATTCCAGATATAAGCACTAAAACAGATAATTTTAGGATTGAAACTTAATAACTTTTCAACAATATTGATTACCTGCTCTTGAATCGTAAATTCAACAATCTTGGCTTGAGGTTGTAAGTCGCCAAGATTGGCATAGAGATAACGCAAGCCAAAGGCGGTGTGCATATAGCGGGCGTTAAGGGTGGTGAGTATTATTGATGATGAAGCTGACATGGCAGCATTTTAGCATCTAGCAAGTGTTTTCTGGCTTGCCGTAACTTTGGTCACTCACATTGCGGCAGCGACGCTCAAGCTGGTAAACAATGCGCTCAACGAGTTGATCGTCTAACGCATACCCTTTGGTTCCCTCAAAAAGCTTTAGACAATTCTTTCCATTAATCAGCATCACATCCGTTTTGGCAGTTGTTTTTACAAACCAACCAGGAATCGCTAAAACAGGCTTTACCTTAAACTTTGCCCCCACAGCACTATTCAACTCACTTTGCAGGCTAGTTGCTTGCCGCTTTACTTGATTAACAGGTTCATTTTCAGTCCAATTTGGAAAATGCAATGTTTCGCCATCAAAACGCAAGTTGTACTCAAACTTGCCTGTTTTGTTTAACCGTTTAGAGCGCCCTTTAGTCTCAACCGCAAAGACGCCAGTTTTGCCAACAACCACATGATCAACATTGTGATGATCCGCTTGCAAATCATGGAAGACCCAGTAGCCAGCGCGCATTAATTGATTTAACTCCTCCCCGACAGCCTGCTCAGCTTCTAGCCCTAAGCGCAGTTGCGCTTTTTTAGCACTTAATTTAAACAAACGATAAGCGAAATAAAATAAGATTAATGGTCCCGATATAATCAAGACTATATGACTAGTACTGCTTGCAGTATCACCCTGTAGAACGAAAATGTAGGCAACCAACGGTGTTAACATCATTGTTGCTACATAGGCACTGATGTCCTCTTCGATTTGATTTACCTGCTGCATAATCGTATGACCAGGTGGATGTAAAAGTTCAGTCTTTAATGGGTGCTTCTTATTTCTTGATTGCCACCTGCGGATAAAGACAACCGAAAACGCCACGATACACACGGGTAAAAATATAATGATAAATAAGAATGCTGAATCTAAAAGTAGCGGCATAAAACACCCAGGGAGAATTTTAATGATACGTGGCTATATAATATCATTGCATAAAAATATCGTTATAAGGCAATTCCAAATGCTTTTAAACCACTTAATTCAAGCTTTTTAATCACAAGAGATACACGCTAAAATAAGCTAATGGGACTGAGCATACTCATTATTGAAGATGAACAAGCGATTGCTGATACCTTAATCTACGCTTGTGATGAAGCCAATATCAACACAACGCATATTTTGCTAGGCAAATCTGGCGTTGAATTGGTTGCTCAAAATGATTTTGATTTTGTCATTTTAGACGTTGGCCTACCAGACATCTCTGGCTTTGATGTGTGTAAAGCAATCCGTAAATGTTCAACCGTGCCCATTTTATTTTTAACCGCACGTAATCATGAAGTTGATCGTATTGTTGGCTTAGAAATTGGCGCGGATGATTATGTGCCTAAACCCTTTAGCCCACGCGAGGTGGTTGCGCGTATGCATGCAATTTTGCGGCGCGGCCAACATCAAGCCGAATCTACAGACCGCCGCAATAACGAGCAGTTTATTGTAGACGAGTCAGCAGCACGCATTCATTATCGTGAGCTGACATTGCGCTTAACCCGTTATGAATATTTGTTGCTTAAATTATTGATCGCTAACCCGAAGCGCATTTATTCACGCGTTCAATTAATGGACATCATTTGGGTGGATGCTGAAGAAACCTTAGAACGCACTGTGGATGCGCACATTAAAACACTGCGCAGCAAACTAAGAGCCGTTAACCCTGAATCAACCGAGATTGTCACCCACCGTGGCATGGGATACAGCTTGCGCCTGTGAATCTACTCAATCAATCACTGTTTAAGTTTTCGATCAGCCTGAAAATTTTTCTTGGCTATTTTGTGCTGGTTGGGCTTGCAGGCTGGTTTGTGCTCAATGTGTTTATGCAAGAGGTCAAACCTGGCGTGCGCCAAGCGATGGAAGACACCTTAGTCGATACCGCGAATATGCTTGCGGCGCTTGCCAGCAATGACATGCAAAACAATCACATTGCCACAGGGCAGTTTGCCAATAGCCTTGCGCAATACCAGCAACAAATTACGCAAAGCAATATCTGGGGTATTACAAAAGCCCATCGCGAATATCGCGTGTATATCACTGACACCAATGGCATCGTGGTGTTTGATTCTAGCCAATTGGCCTTAGGGCAGGATTATAGTCAATGGAATGATGTCTACCTAACCTTGCGTGGCAAGTATGGCGCACGCTCTAGCGCTGTGATTAAAGGCCAGCCAGATGGCGATACGATTATGTATGTGGCGGCACCGATTAAACACAATAATGCAATTATTGGGAGCTTAACTGTTGCCAAGCCCAACAGCAGTATGTCGCCGTTTATTGATCGTGCGCAATCGCAAATATTACAACGCGGCATTGTGCTGCTGGTGTTGTCTTTATTGATTGGGGCATTTTTTACTTGGCGTTTTACACGCAAGATTAATAAACTGCGCGAGTATGCCACACAAGTGAGTCAAGGCAACAAAGCGACTGCACCAGACTCTAGCAACGATGAACTTGCTGAACTAGCACTTGCCATGCAAACCATGCGCATTGAGCTAGACGGTAAACAATATGTGCAAGCCTCTGTTGAACACCTGACGCATGAGCTAAAAAGCCCAATCACTGCCATACAAGGTGCGCTAGAGTTACTATCACCTCAGATGCCCAAAGATAAACAAACCAAGTTTATTAACCAGATGAAAGCGCAAACCGAACGCATTAAAACCATTGTGCAAAACTTGCTAGGCCTAGCTGCGCTAGAACATCAACAAACCTTAAAACAAACCTCTACGATTGAGCTAAAAGCATTAGTACAAACGCAAATTGAACATCTAATGGTCAAAGCGAGTGAGGCAAACATTTCAATATCGTTTGAGGGTGAAGACCAACAAACGCAAGGTGATCATTTTTTGTTGGGACAAGCAATTTATAACCTACTCGAAAACGCCTTGGACTTTAGCCCTGCGGGGAGTGAGATTATGGTGAAGCTAAGCAACACAGAACAGGCCACTACGTTAACCGTGACTGATACTGGTACAGGCATCCCAGAATATGCCTTAAGCAAAATCTTTGATAAGTTTTATTCGCTACCAAGACCGAATAACCAGCAAAAAAGCACAGGCCTTGGGCTTAACTTTGTGCAAGAGGTTACTAAGCTGCACAATGGAACAATTCAGTTAGAAAATATGGCTTCTGGCGGCGTGACCGCTACACTTTCTTTGCCGCTTTAAACAGACTTCACACTCACTTCACAATAGCGCATCAAGGCTTCTCATCAGGGTTTTACGCTATGAGCTCTGTTAATCAAGAGGAGTAAACCAATGAGCAAGTCAATCAAAAACAAAATCATCAGCATGCTATGTTTGATTGTATTAATGACCTTCGCCGTCAATTATATCAATGGCATTATCTTAGAAAGGCAACGTAACCATCTTCAAGTTGAGCGTGATATTGGTAAAAGTTACACCCGTTCACAAACGTTGCTAGGGCCAGTCTTGGTTGTCCCCTATCAAGAAGAATACACCGTCAGCGTTTATGATCACACTGAGAACGGTAAAGCAGTCAACGTGACTAAAACGCAATATAAAGAGGGTAAGGCTTATTTTTTGCCAGAAGAGATTAAGCTGGCTGGAAATTTTGGCCATGAGTACAAAAAGCGCGGTATCTACCAAGCACTGATGTATGAAATGGGTAGCACAATGAATGGCTATTTTAATGTGCCCGCAGGCTTTGGCATAAAAGCGGAACATAAAAATGGCAAGCTACACTTTAAAGCGGCTTATCTTGCGCTAGGCATTAGTGATACGCGCGGGATTATAGGCAAGCCTGATGTTACATTTAATACGCAGCCGTATAAATTTACACAAGGCACAAACGTTTCAAGCCTTGGTAATGGCATTCACGCCAACTTAGGCAAGCTCGCCTCAACACACCCCGCCATGTTTAGCTTTTCATTAAAGATGAATCTGCGTGGCATGAAAGATTTTTACTTTATCCCCACCGCTGAAACCAATAAGCTAACCATGCAATCAGCTTGGCCACACCCTAAATTTAGCGGTAGTTTTTTGCCTACAAATAAGTCAATTTCAAAAAAAGGTTTTAAAGGTGAATGGATAGTGTCTGCGCTATCGAGTAATAATCAATCGATGCTAATGGCAGCGCTCAACAATGATGAATTTGCTAATCAGTCTCCTTCAAGCTATTTGCAAAAACTATCGCTTGGTTTTATCGAGCCAATTAATGTCTATAGCCAGTCAGACCGAGCAACAAAATATGGCTTGCTCTTTATTGGCCTCACATTTGTTGGTTTCTTCTTGTACGAGGTACTCAAGCAACTACGCATTCACCCTGCGCAATACGCCTTGGTCGGACTCTCGATGGCCACCTTTTATTTATTGCTCGTCTCGTTTGCCGAGCTATTTGGCTTTGCAACCGCTTATCTATCGGCAAGTACAGCCTGTGTATTGCTACTAGGTTTTTATCTGACTTACGTACTAAAGAGTACAACCCACGGCTTGCTGTTCTCTAGCTTCTTAGCATCACTCTATGGTGCGCTATACCTGATATTAGAGTCTGAAGACAACGCCCTAGTCATGGGCTCAGTATTAATTTTTGGCTTACTCGCTAGCATCATGATCATTACACGTAATGTCGACTGGTATGCCTTAAGCCCAGCTGAAAGCGCAGCCAATACAAGCAACAACGATCCTAGTAGCAATTAAGCTAATAGGTCATTGAACTTGTCATATAATACGGGGATCTGCAGACAGCGGTCCCCGTCCCTTCTCACTGGCTTTTTAGGCCATTGTAAAAACTACATTACTCATTCAACTACTCCAAAACTCTATGATGAAAGGCACGGCTGTGATCACCAATGAGATTGGTGAGGCTGGCTTGGATGATATTAGACAGAGGCTGAAAACTTGAATCAAAATCTAGCAATCTGGGCTAAAGTGTGACTGTTTTCGCCCTCGGCCAAGCAGAGAACAAAGCATTAACGAG
>SPJK01075216.1_pt1 | contig 12767 bp, 13 predicted proteins | sample 3741771 | NCBI WGS metagenome assembly SPJK01 (sample SAMN10925997, study PRJNA522277) | cold seep metagenome | isolation source: Elba SIP-enriched marine methane seep metagenome, extraction at timepoint T2 | place: Italy: coast of Elba, Mediterranean Sea | reverse complement strand
GAAGGTGCTGCGCGTCAACCTGAATTAGTGCCAATGTTGCAGGTTAAAATGTTTATTATTGCCGGTCTGTTGGACGCGGTGACTATGATTGGTGTTGGTATGGCGTTGTTCTTCACTTTCGCAAACCCATTCCTTTCTGCTGTACAATCTGCTGCAGGTTAAGATTGATCCCTTATAACCGCAATATGAGGAATGTATCATGAGTATCAATGCTACTCTGATCGGTCAAATGATTACTTTTACACTTCTGGTATGGTTTACCATGAAGTATGTTTGGCCGCCAATTATGCAGGCGCTTGAAGAACGAAAAAAGAAAATTGCCGAAGGATTGGCTGCTGCTGAGAGAGGACAGGAAGAAATGGATCTGGCCGAGAAAAAAGCCAAATCTGTTTTAAAGGAAGCCAAAGATCAATCAGCGGAAATCGTTAATCTGGCCCAAAAACGTGCTAATGAATTAGTGGAAGAATCAAAGGACAACGCCAAAAAAGAAGGCGAACGTTTGATTCTGGCCGCCAATGCGCAGATCGAACATGATATGCAAAAAGCACAGGACGAATTAAAAGAAGAAGTTTCGGAATTAGCGCTTAAAGCGGCTGAACAGATTTTAAATTCTGAAGTTGATAAGTCCAAACATCAGGATATGGTTGATAAAATCGCAGACGGACTGGGTAAAGAATAATGACCGAAAAAGCAACATTAGCAAGACCGTATGCCGAAGCGATTTTTAAAACAGCAAAAGCTTCAGAATCGGCTGAAAAATGGTCCGAAATGTTGGAATTTATCGCTGTTGTAGTCCAGAACCCGGATATTGCCGGTGCTGCTGATAATCCCAAAATTAAGCAACAGAAATTTGTTGATTTACTATTGGATATCTGTCATGGCCAGATAAATGATGAAGGAACCAATTTCCTGAAATTACTGGTGCAGAACCACCGCCTGTCTCTGGTGCCGCAAATTGCGGAACTATATGAACAGTATCGGGCTGAAGACGAAGGTTACATCGATGTCAATGTCAGCTCTGCATATGCGATGAGCAAAACCGAACAAAACAAAATTGCCCAGGCACTAAAAAAACGCTTCAAAAAACAAGTGAATGTAACCGTGTCTATCGATAAATCATTAATCGGTGGCATATTAGTGCGAGCCGGAGATCGGGTCATTGACGGGTCTATCAAAGGTAGACTGCAACAATTAGCCAAACAGCTCTAAAAGGCCGGAGTGAGAAAAAAAACATGCAATTAAACCCATCAGAAATAAGTGATCTAATAAAGAAAAAGATCGAAAATTTCGATTTAAATATCGAAGCACATACCGAAGGCACTGTAGTCAGTGTTACAGACGGTATTGTTAGAGTTCATGGATTGTCAGAAGCGATGCAAGGCGAAATGCTGGAGTTTCCGGGTAATACTTACGGAATGGCCTTGAACCTGGAAAGAGATTCTGTCGGTGCGGTGATTTTAGGTGCTTACGAACATATTTCCGAAGGCGACACCGTCAAATGTACCGGAAAAATTCTTGAAGTTCCTGTAGGTGAAGCGTTATTGGGCAGGGTCGTCGATGCCTTAGGTAATCCGATTGACGGAAAAGGTCCAATCGAAACCGCTTTATCTTCACCTATTGAAAAAATTGCACCAGGTGTAATTGCCCGTCAGTCAGTAGATCAACCCGTTCAAACCGGCTTAAAATCAATCGATTCCATGATTCCGATTGGCCGTGGACAACGTGAGTTAATCATCGGTGACCGCCAAACCGGTAAAACTGCAATTGCGGTAGACGCAATCATTAACCAAAAAGGCACCGGCATTAAATGTATATATGTCGCGATTGGACAAAAACAATCGTCGATTGCCAATGTGGTTAGAAAACTGGAAGAACACGGCGCGATGGAACATACCATTGTCGTAGTGGCTTCAGCTTCGGAATCAGCGGCGATGCAGTTTATTGCTCCTTATACCGGTTGCTCGATGGGGGAATATTTCCGCGACTTGGGCGAAGATGCGTTAATTATCTATGATGATTTAACTAAACAAGCCTGGGCGTACCGTCAGGTATCATTATTGTTACGCCGTCCACCTGGCCGTGAAGCGTATCCTGGTGATGTTTTCTATTTGCATTCCCGTTTGCTGGAAAGAGCAGCGCGTATTAATGCCGAAGAAGTGGAAAAATTAACCAACGGTAAAGTGAAGGGCAAAACAGGCTCGTTAACAGCCTTACCGATTATCGAAACTCAGGCAGGCGACGTATCGGCATTTGTACCAACAAACGTAATTTCAATTACCGATGGACAGATCTTTTTAGAAACCGATTTGTTTAATTCAGGTATCCGTCCGGCGGTTAACGCGGGTCTTTCGGTATCACGTGTAGGTGGTGCGGCACAAACCAAAATCATCAAAAAATTAGGCGGCGGTATTCGTCTGGATTTGGCTCAGTATCGTGAATTAGCGGCGTTTGCCCAGTTTGCTTCTGATCTTGATGAAAGTACACGTAAGCAAATTGAGCGTGGACAGCGTGTTACCGAGTTGATGAAACAAAATCAATATACACCCATGTCTGTTGCGCAAATGGCGGTATCATTATTTGCTGCTAATGAAGGCTTTTTGGATGATGTTGAGGTCAGCAAAGTCCGTGATTTTGAAGATGCCTTACAGTTGTATATGAAATCAGAGCAGGTTGATTTGATGAATCAAATTGACAGCAGTGGCGATTTTAACGATGAGATCAAAGCGGGTATAAAATCTGCGATTGAGAGTTTCATTAAAACACATAGCTGGTAACGGGAAACGTCATGGCTGTAGGCAAAGAGATACGCACTAAAATTGCGAGTATCAAAAATACGCAAAAAATTACCCGCGCGATGGAAATGGTCGCTGCAAGTAAGATGCGTAAAACCCAGAGCAGAATGCAGGCTACCCGTCCCTATTCGCAGAAAATCTCAAAAATTATTAAGCATTTGGCGCACTCAAACCCGGAATACCGGCATGAGTTTTTTGAAGAGCGAGAAATTAAGCGGGTCGGCGTAATCATTATTTCTTCCGATCGCGGTTTATGCGGTGGTTTGAATGCCAATTTATTCAGAAAAACCATTAAGCAATTTAAGCAATGGGAAGAAGATAATATAGAAATTGATCTGTGTACCATTGGTAGTAAGGGCGCCGGTTTTTTTGGTAATTTAGGCGCTAATATCACCGGTCAAGTTTATAAACTGGGCGATACACCGCATCTTGAAGATATCATCGGAGTCATCAAAATTATGATGGATGCCTATGAGCATGGCAAAATCGATGCGCTATATATTGGGTACAATGAATTTGTCAATACCATGACACAAAACCCTAATATCGATAAGCTGCTTCCAATTGTCACAGATGAACTAGAAGAAGAATTGCAGGGTTATTGGGATTACTTATATGAGCCGGACGCAAAAGGTGTTTTAGACAGCTTGTTAACGCGTTATGTTGAATCGATTGTGTATCAAGGCTTGGTAGAAAACAATGCTTGCGAGCAGGCGGCGCGAATGGTGGCGATGAAAAGCGCGTCGGACAACGCCGGGAATCTTATCGATGAACTACAGCTTATTTACAATAAAGCGAGACAAGCTGCAATTACGCAGGAAATTTCGGAAATTGTTGCTGGTGCGGCTGCTGTTTAAGTAGAAACAAATTGAAAAAAGAATTTAAGAGGACGACACAATGAGTTCGGGTAAAATCGTTCAAATAATTGGTGCGGTAGTAGACGTGGAGTTTTCACGTGATAGCCTGCCAAATGTCTATGACGCGTTAAACGTGCAAGACAAGGAAATTGTTCTGGAAGTACAACAGCAACTAGGTGACGGCGTAGTCAGAACTATTGCGATGGGTACAACAGACGGTTTAAGCAGAGGATTATCAGTCAACAATACCGGTGAAGCGATTCAGGTACCTGTCGGACAGAAGACACTGGGCCGTATTATGAATGTACTGGGTCAACCGATTGATGAAAAAGGCCCGATAGGTGAACAGGAGCGTTGGGGTATCCACCGCAAAGCGCCTTCCTATGACGACCAGGCGCCTGCAAACGAATTGTTGGAAACCGGTATTAAAGTGATCGATCTGGTTTGTCCATTTGCTAAGGGTGGTAAAGTTGGATTGTTCGGTGGCGCGGGTGTAGGTAAAACAGTCAACATGATGGAGTTGATCCGTAATATCGCGATCGAGCACAGCGGTTTTTCTGTATTTGCTGGTGTCGGTGAAAGAACTCGTGAAGGTAACGATTTCTATCATGAAATGACAGATTCAAATGTAATCGATAAAGTTTCACTGGTATATGGACAAATGAATGAGCCACCAGGTAACCGTTTACGTGTTGCTTTAACTGGCTTGACCATGGCTGAATTTTTTCGCGAAGAAGGCCGTGATGTATTGTTTTTTGTTGATAATATTTATCGTTATACACTTGCTGGCACCGAAGTGTCCGCGTTATTGGGCCGGATGCCTTCAGCGGTAGGTTACCAGCCAAACCTGGCGGAAGAAATGGGTGTGCTTCAAGAACGAATCACTTCCACAAAAACCGGATCGATTACATCGATTCAGGCGGTATACGTACCGGCTGATGATTTGACCGATCCATCTCCAGCTACAACTTTCGCTCATTTGGATGCGACGGTGGTATTATCTCGTCAGATCGCAGAATTAGGTATCTATCCGGCGGTAGACCCGTTGGACTCAACCAGCCGTCAGCTGGATCCTCTGGTCATCGGTCAGGAACATTATGAGGTCGCTCGTAATGTACAGGGAACATTACAGCGTTATAAAGAGCTGAGAGATATTATTGCGATTTTAGGTATGGATGAATTATCGGAAGAAGATAAGTTAACCGTATCCAGAGCGCGTAAAATTCAACGTTTCTTATCGCAGCCGTTCTTTGTTGCGGAAGTATTTACCGGTGCACCGGGAAAATATGTTTCATTAAAAGATACTATTGCTGGTTTTAAAGGTATTGTGGAAGGCGAATACGACGAATTGCCAGAGCAGGCTTTTTACATGGTAGGTAGTATTGATGAAGCGATTGAAAAAGCCAAAAATATGTAAGGCAAGCTTTGATAAAGGTTAATACATTATGCCAATGACAATACATGTCGACATTGTAAGTGCCGAGCAGGAAATCTATTCCGGTCTTGCGGAAATGGTTTTTGCTCCGGCGGAAATGGGCGAAGTCGGTATTGCACCGCGCCACGCACCGTATATTTCTCGGTTAATACCCGGTGAAGTTAGGGTCAAAGTCAACGAATCCGAACAATATCCGTTTTATGTATCAGGCGGTATGATTGAGGTGCAGCCACATGTGGTAACCATTTTGGCGGATACCGCGATCCGAGCTAAAGACATTGATGAAGCTTCAGCCCTGGAAGCTAAAGCGAAGGCTGAAGAAGAACTGTCTGATAAATCAGGTCGTATCGATTATGCCAAAGCGCAGGCACAGCTAGCGGAAGCGGTTATGCAGTTAAGAACACTTGATCGATTACGAAAACGCGGCGGATAAGTTTTCAAAATCCAAATATACAAAACCCGGTAAACCAGCCAGACTGGTTGCCGGGTTTTTTTTTGTATGGCTACTGAAATTATTTGTGATTGTGTCTAAAATATAAGTATCAGGCTGTAATATCCCAAATATATAATCAGATTTATCACCAACCCGATGATTGTGTGCAGCGCCAATCGTTACCTGCTTTAAGGATATCAAGTGAACATAAATACCATCATATTAGCGGCGGGCCAAGGAACCCGTATGCGTTCGTCAAAACCGAAAATTCTACATAGAATTGCCGGTAAACCATTATTAAAACACGTGTACAACACCAGTCAACAGATCCCGGATAATGAAATAAGTATCGTTTATGGACATGGCGCAGACCAGGTCCTGGAAGAGCTAAAGGACTTACAAGTCCATTGGGTTGAACAAAAAGAACAACTGGGCACCGGGCATGCCGTACAGCAGGCGGTAAATTATATTAATGACGAAGATAAGGTATTGATTTTATATGGCGATGTGCCGCTACTTCAAATCGATACCATCGAGGCATTACTATCTAAGGTTTCAGGACATTCATTAGGCCTGTTGACAGTGGTATTAGGTGACCCACATGGTTATGGTCGTATCGTCAGGGATAGTCATGGAAAAGTTATACAGATTGTCGAAGAAAAAGATGCCGACCAAAGTGCTAAAGCCATCACTGAAGTTAATACCGGAATTATTGCTGTGATGGGTAATCAGTTAAAAAGTTGGTTGTCGCAATTGCAAAATAAAAATGCACAGGGTGAATATTACCTCACCGATGTCATTGAAATGGCAGCTAACGATGGAGTGGAAATTGCTACACAAAAGGCATCCAGCATCGATGAAGTATTAGGCGTCAATAATCGCCAACAGCTGAGTCATTTGGAACGTGTTTATCAGGCAAGTCAATGCGAAGCCTTGATGATGCAGGGTGTGACATTGTACGACCCAGCTCGTTTCGATTTGCGTGGATCAATTGAAAAAGTAGGCCGTGACATTGAAATCGATGTGAATGTAATTCTGGAAGGCAAGGTCAGTTTGGGGAATAAGGTCAAGATTGGTGCAAATTGTATTTTACGTAATGCAATCATTGCCGATAATGTTGAAATTTTGCCTAATAGCATTATTGAAGATGCCACAGTAGGTTATGGAAGCCGGGTTGGACCTTATGCGCGGTTACGACCGCAAACTGAATTAGCCGATCATGTACATATCGGCAATTTTGTAGAAATTAAAAAAACCAAAGTAGCTGAAGGTAGCAAAATTAATCATTTAAGTTATGTGGGTGATGCATTGGTCGGTAGTAAAGTCAATATCGGCGCTGGCACTATCACCTGTAATTATGATGGAATTAACAAATTTCAGACCGTCATCGGAAATGGCGCTTTTATAGGCTCCAATTCCCAATTAGTTGCGCCGGTTTCGGTTGGTGATTATGCAACCATTGGTGCCGGTTCGACGATCACAAAAGACGCGCCCGAAAATCAACTGACACTGGCGCGCAGCAAGCAAATTAATGTAAAAGGATGGAAAAGACCCTTAAAGGAGACTAAATAATATGTGCGGCATAGTCGGTGCGGTGGCTCAAAGAAATGTATTACCCATTTTACTTGAGGGATTAAAACGCCTTGAATACCGGGGTTATGACTCTGCGGGCCTGGCGCTGGTTAGCAATGCCAGCATTGTACGGAAAAGGCAGTTAGGCAAAGTTAAGGAATTGGAATATCTATTGCAACGAGAGCCGGTTTTCGGGAATTTAGGTATCGCGCATACCCGCTGGGCGACACATGGCAAACCCAGCACCCGCAATGCCCATCCGCATGTTTGCCGGCATCAGGTCGCAGTGGTGCATAATGGTATCATTGAAAATCATGAAACCTTGCGCCGTGATCAAATCCAAAACGGTTATGAATTTACTTCTGAAACGGATACCGAAGTAATCGTTCATCAGATCTATGAAGAATTGCAAAAAACCGGTGATTTATTCAATGCCGTGAAAAGAACCATCACGACTTTACATGGTGCTTATGCTTTGGGTGTACTTGATAAGGATAATCCGGAAACCTTGATTGCCTGTAAGCAAGGGAGTCCTTTGGTGATTGGAGTTGGGATAGAAGAATACTTCATCGCTTCCGATGTAGCGGCTCTTTTACCAGTGACACAGCGGTTTATTTTTTTGGAAGATGGGGATATCGCCGAACTAAAAACCGGAAAACTCTGTATTTTTGACAAAGACGGTCATGCGGTCGAAAGACCGATTAAAGAAAGTCAATTACAGGCCGATTCCGCCGACAAAGGAGACTACCGGCATTACATGCTGAAAGAAATCTTTGAACAACCGTGGGCAATTTCGGAAACCCTGGAAGGCCGGTTTATCGATAACCGCCTACAGGAAAACAGTTTCGGGCATAATGCCACAAAAGTCTTTGATCAAATCAAAGCCGTCAAAATAATAGCCTGTGGTACCAGTTATCATTCGGGCATGGTGGCGCGCTACTGGTTTGAAATGTATGCCGGGATTCCCTGCACGGTTGAAGTAGCCAGTGAATTTCGTTATCGCAGACCGATAATCGAAGCCGAAACACTTATCATTACCATATCTCAATCAGGTGAAACTGCAGACACTCTGGCAGCTCTACAGGAAGCAAAACGTCTAGGTGCAAAATATTCTCTGGTGATTTGTAATGTACCGGAAAGCTCCTTAACCCGCGAATCAGACCTGATTCTGATGACCCGTGCCGGTCCTGAAATAGGCGTAGCATCAACCAAGGCTTTCACCACACAATTAGTATCGTTGATGTTGATTGTGATAGCGATAGGCAGAAGGTTTAAACTGGACCAGGAAGCAGAACGAAAAATCACCTCGGAATTATTTAGCTTGCCAGGCACTATTGAAAAAGTGCTTGGATTGAATCACAGCATTGAATTATTATCACAATCATTCAGTGACAAAAAAAATGCCTTGTTTTTAGGACGTGGTACCCATTACACGGTCGCTATGGAAGGCGCACTAAAGCTCAAATAAATATCCTACATTCACGCCGAAGCCTATCCGGCAGGCGAATTAAAACACGGACCATTAGCGCTCATCGACTCTGAAATGCCGGTTATCGCGGTATCGCCAAACAACAGCTTACTGGAAAAACTACGATCCAATTTACAGGAAGTCAGCGCCAGAGGCGGCCAACTAATCGTATTTATGGATGAAACCCTACATTCAGAAGCCGATCAACAGGTTGAAATAATCAGAATTCCCAAAGTAGCCAAAGAAATTGCACCGATCATTTACACCATTCCGCTACAGTTACTTTCCTATCATGTCGCGGTATTAAAAGGCACCGATGTCGACCAGCCACGGAATTTGGCTAAGTCTGTGACGGTGGAGTAAGCAAAGAAATGAAAATGATGATGCTGTAAATTGACTCTAACGTATCATCCTTTTCAGCAATCTGATTTATGCTAGATAAAACTGAAATAGCCTGGATGTTTAAAATGAACAATCACTCTACTTCCTTTGTAATCTCAATCAGGAATGTGGGATCAAGACAAAATTCAATGAAACTGGATTGATACCATTCAGGTGGACATCGGATATGAAATGTTATTCTTCCTGGATGATGTTTTTTATTATATATCCGCCTGATTTCTCATCTAATTGCAGTTTTAAGAGTTTTCGTTTTTGTGCTTCCTCAAGTAATTTCCCAAAAGTACGAAATCCGTGATAGGTTTCATCAAAACCTGGTTTACGCCGTTTCAAAGCCTGTTTGACCATTGAACCCCATACTTTTTCTTCTTCTCCTCTTTCTTTATATAAATCCTCTATCATTTCAAGCACCATATCCAACGCTTGTTGTTTTTTTTCCTCATCAGAGGAACCTGTAGCTTGCTTGGTAAGCTTTTCTGTTACGGGTTTGCTTCGTGTCGATTTTTTCTTTTTTACAAGGTCGTCATAAAATATAAATTCATCGCAATTGGCGATTAATAAATCGGAAGTAGAGTTCTTTACACCCACGCCAATGACAACTTTATTGTTTTCCCTCAACTTACTGACTAAAGGGGAAAAATCTGAATCGCCACTAATTATTACAAAGGTATCAACATGCAATTTGGTATAACAAAGGTCTAATGCATCGACCACCATTCGAATATCAGCTGAATTCTTACCTGACTGGCGCACATGAGGAATTTCTACCAACTCAAAGGCTGATTCGTGCATCGCTGTTTTAAATTCTTTATAACGTTCCCAGTCACAATAGGCTTTCTTGACTACAATATTTCCTTTTAACAACAACCTTTCAAGGACTTTTTTTATATCAAATGCTTCATATTTAGCGTCCCGCACTCCAAGCGCAACATTCTCAAAATCACAATATAAAGCTAAATTTTGTGTTCTAATTTCCTCGCCCATATTTTTTGTCTCACATTCATCTATGCGTTGCACGTGTGCTAGACAGCGCCATCATTAATAAAACGATTGTAAAAAATTAGCCCTTAACTAGGAGGCTCCATTTTAAGAGATGATGCCAAAACCATCAAAGCCCAGCCCCGAAAACTGATATCGACACTGAGAGAAAATGCAATAAACCACATTGATGTAGGCCAGTCAAACCATATCATTAACCCAAGAACAATGGATATCAACCCTGTTACCTGGTTAGAAATAGGGTTATGAAATCTTGCTTTGGAAATTAGAATATTACGGTATAAACCTTGAGTGAGCATATAACCGACGATCAATAGATTTATATAATTAGTCTCATCATTGGTGCTAAAAAATACAAGAAACCCAACCACTAAATCTAAAATGCCACCTTGCATATTAAACAGAAACCCTTGAGGGGAGTCAGAAACAAAAGCATCTATACAGCGTAAACCACCAACTAACAGCACAATCAAGCTGATTACGGGAACCCATGAAGCATTTTCACCTAACATATAAACATCTGGAGCTACCAAAGATAGTGTAGCAAACATGCCGCCTATGAGAATCATTGCAAGCCCTCGAATTGAATACCACAAGGAGTTAGTCGTGAGCTGCATCAACTCTAAAGTAATTTTTGGTTTCATTTTTTTGTAAGAACATAATCATTTTAAAAAAGTATTTTTCATATCACCTCGTGGGAGATATATCAGAAATGATAAACAATATTTGGCTATTCTTTATCGCTCTATCTTCTGTATGCTCCATTTTGGCTAATTATAGATGAACCCGAAGTTTTTGAGTAGTCGGCCTAAGGCTTACTAATCAATCCATGCGCCTTTGTAATATTCTTTCCCTGCTTCATTGAGAATGTAGTGTCGTGAATCAGCTTTGTCATTACATATATGACAAGCAGTCAGTGCGGCTGAGAAATGTTGGAACTGATAAACTTGAATTTGCCGAAATAAGTTGTGTTCATCTGATATTGCCGTATATTTCGGTACTTTCTGGGATTTAATTAGTCTATACATTAATAACTCCAAACCGGTGAGGATCGGACAAACGGCTTTTGGTCGCTGTTAGATTTTCTCAATTTTAAAATTGCTTTACTGGCTTCTTCCCGGTCATCAAAATGTATGGTTTTAGAATTCAATATTTGATAAGTCTCATGTCCTTTACCGGCTAGAATAACCACATCATTCAATTCACTATTATCAATGATATGATTTATCGCACGTTGTCGGTTCTGAATTAAGATATAGTCGTGAAATTCAGGGTTAAGCCCACTCTGGATTTCATCCATGATATTTTGACTGGCCTCTAAGCGCGGGTTATCGTCTGTTATCACGAGATAGTCAGCTATATCACTCGCAATTTTACCCATTTTGGGCCTTTTAAGTGGATCCCTATTCCCGCCGCATCCAAATAAAACTAACAATCTGCCCTTTCTTGTATTTGCTAATTTTTTAGTCGTCTTCAACACATTTTCCAATCCATCCGGTGTATGCGCATAATCAATTAATACCAAAAACGATTGGCCGTTATTAACAGATTCCAAACGCCCGCGGGGTGGGGCACATGATGATAAGGTGCGTTGGATAATTTTTTCTGAAATACCTAACTGCCGAGCCACACTAGCTGCGGCTTTAATATTTAACAGATTAAAGTGTCCTAATAACCGGGTGGTAAAAAGAACAGGTTCTTTTTTGAAATTTTCTGGGTAAATTTTCTGGGCGATACCTTCCTTCATAAAACCTAGTTTTGTATTTTTATAATGACTAAATGTTTTATGATAATCTAAATGGTCATGGCTAATATTTGTCAATAATTTAAGGTTAAAATCAATACCGTGTATCCGTTCCTGGTCAATACTTTCTGAAGTTACTTCCATTACAAAATGGGTTCCACCATTTTGCAGATGAGTACGCATGAACAGGATAATATCTTCTGATAGAGGGGTTGACAAATCTTTATTTCCAGAGTTTAACGTACCTAATACAAATGGATTAAACCCTGCTGACTTCAATACTTCTCCCAGCAGGTAAGCGACTGTGGTTTTACCATTTGTCCCTGTAATACCGATTACATATAGATCATTTGAAGGGTGGCGGCCATCGGTTGCTTGTTTTGACGTTAAGTCGTTTATTAAGTGGGCTGTATTTTTTGATATATCGTGTAAAGTAACTAGCTTGGATAATCGCTTTTTACGGCTGGTTACACTAGGTTGAGGTTTCGTTTCATTGTTTTTAATAGACACAATGAAAACCTATAAAAAAATTAACTGTTTTACTTTCTGGATAACAAAAACCATTCCTCGTGTTTTTATTAAGCCATCTGTTTTTTTGTTTGTTATAAAGCATATTGATTTCCTTAATAATATAGATTATCGCAATACGATGAATCTTTTTGATAATAGCGTAGAAAAAAACCAATGCGGATTTATTCAACGTAACGTACTTTATAATCTTAGGTACACTTTGGTATGGGTGTCAGTAATCTAGATACAGGTATCACTGTGTTGTATTGCGTATTTCACACTTCATTTGCTGCTTAATGTAGGGTGCATTGCAATCCCAACCGTGCCCCGAAGAATCAATGTGAGCATTTTCTGGTAACTCAACTACAAGACAGGCACCATTATGTGCACGAAAACCGCGTTCACATTTCCATCCCTTACCGTAGGAAGAATCTGCAAAATACCCATTGACTGGAATTTTAATGGCAATGCAAGTACCCTGATATTCTTTATAACCTCGATTACATTTCCAATTTTGACCAAAAGAATCTAAATATGCATTGGGTGGAATATTTATCG
>SPJK01040615.1_pt1 | contig 12776 bp, 5 predicted proteins | sample 3741771 | NCBI WGS metagenome assembly SPJK01 (sample SAMN10925997, study PRJNA522277) | cold seep metagenome | isolation source: Elba SIP-enriched marine methane seep metagenome, extraction at timepoint T2 | place: Italy: coast of Elba, Mediterranean Sea | reverse complement strand
TGCTTGCCATGCAACTGGAGTCATACGCTGGCTTTCTGCAAGCAGATAAAACAACCGAACAACGTGAGGACGTTGGGTTACAGTCTACTTTTAGTTCAGTTTTTCCAATTCAAAGCCACTCTGGTAATGCCAGATTAGACTTTGTAAGCTATCAATTAGGTGCTGAACCATTCGATGTGAAGGAATGTCAGCAACGTGGTCTGACTTATGCTGCTCCGCTGCGGGTCAAAGTGCGTTTGAGCATTATGGACAAAGATGCTTCTAAGCCAACGGTAAAAGAAGTGAAAGAGCAAGAAGTCTATATGGGCGAGTTGCCACTAATGACTGATAACGGTTCTTTTGTCATTAATGGTACTGAGCGTGTGATTGTGTCGCAATTGCATCGTAGTCCAGGTGTGTTCTTTGAACATGACCGTGGTAAATCGCACTCATCAGGTAAGCTGTTATTCTCGGCACGTATCATCCCTTACCGTGGTTCATGGTTGGACTTTGAGTTCGATCCTAAAGACTACTTATACTTCCGAATTGACCGTCGTCGTAAGATGCCAGTGACTATCTTATTGAAAGCATTGGGCTATCTGCCAGAACAAATCATCGATATGTTCTATGACTTTGACCATTTTAGTATTTCAAACGAAGCAATTAAATTCTCAGTAGTACCTGAGCGTTTGCGTGGTGAAGTGGCTAAATTTGATATCTTAGACAACGATGGCAATGTGTTGGTTGAAAAAGACAAACGCATTACCGCTAAGCATATCCGCCTGATGGATAAAGCTAACCTCGAAGAGATTCTTGTGCCACAAGACTTTATTCTTGGTCGTGCCGTTGCGAATAATATTGTCGATGAAGAGACTGGTGAAATCGTTGCAAATGCCAATGATGAGATCACTGAAGAACTGTTAGAGAAGTTGATCGAAGCTAAGATTGAAAGAGTCAAAACGGTATATGCCAACGACCTGGATCATGGTGATTTTATTTCTCAAACATTGCGTATTGACGAAGTGCCTGATCAATACAGTGCGCGCGTTGCCATCTATCGCATGATGCGCCCAGGTGAACCACCAACTGAAGATTCAGTTGAAGCGTTATTCCAAGGTTTATTCTTTAACGAAGAACGTTATGACCTATCACGCGTTGGTCGTATGAAATTTAACCGCCGCGTTTTCCCAACCACGCCAGAAGAAAAACAGTCTGGCTGGATTCAGCGTTTTTATGAGCGTGTCGGTGAAAAAGGCGATAAAGGCGATTACACGTTATCAAACGACGACATTATCTCTGTTATCAGTGTGTTGCTAGAGTTGCGCAATGGTCGCGGTGAAATTGATGATATTGACCATTTGGGTAATCGCCGTATCCGTGCTGTTGGTGAATTGGCAGAAAACCAATTTAGAACAGGCCTGGTACGTGTTGAGCGCGCTGTGCGTGAGCGTCTATCGCAAGCAGAATCTGATAATTTGATGCCGCATGACTTGATCAATGCTAAGCCAGTATCTAGTGCGGTGCGCGAGTTCTTTGGCTCAAGCCAGTTGTCACAGTTTATGGACCAAACGAATCCATTGTCTGAAATTACGCATAAGCGTCGTATTTCGGCATTAGGCCCAGGCGGTTTAACGCGTGAGCGTGCCGGTTTTGAAGTGCGTGACGTTCACTCTACTCACTACGGTCGTATGTGTCCGATTGAGACACCTGAAGGTCCAAACATTGGTTTGATTAACTCGTTAGCGCTGTATGCACGTACAAATGACTATGGTTTCCTTGAAACACCATATCGTCGTGTTGAAGGCAGTAAAGTAACGGATCAAATTGATTACTTGTCAGCGATTGAAGAAAGCCAATACATGATTGCGCAAGCAAACACTGAGGTGGATGATAAGGGTCAATTGCCAGAAGAGTTAGTCTCGTCACGTCATCACAATGAATTTACAATGACGCAACCTGAGCGCGTACAGTATATGGATGTGGCGCCAGGTCAGATTGTGTCTGTTGCCGCTTCTTTAATTCCGTTCCTCGAGCATGATGATGCGAACCGTGCCTTGATGGGGGCGAACATGCAACGCCAAGCCGTGCCTTGTTTGCGTGCCGAAAAAGCGGTAGTTGGTACCGGTATCGAGCGTACCGTTGCTGTCGACTCTGGTACTGTGGTAATCGCTAAACGTGGTGGTCTGGTTGATTATGTTGACTCAAGCCGTATCGTTGTTCGTGTGAACGATGATGAGGCTGTGGCTGGTGAAGTGGGTGTTGATATTTACAACCTGACTAAATACACACGATCTAACCAAAATACCAATATTAACCAACGCCCCTTAGTTAAAATGGGTGATCAGTTAGCACGTGGCGATGTAATTGCCGACGGTGCTTCAACTGATATGGGTGAGTTGGCATTGGGTCAAAATATGTTAGTGGCGTTTATGCCATGGAATGGTTATAACTACGAGGATTCGATTTTAGTTTCTGAGCGTGTTGTATCTGATGACCGTTATACTTCAATTCATATTGAAGAGTTATCAGTCGTGGCGCGTGATACCAAATTAGGCGCTGAAGAAATCACGAAAGATATCTCAAACCTAAGCGAGCGTATGTTAGGCCGTTTGGATGATGTGGGTATTATCCATATCGGTGCAGAGGTTGAAGCTGGTGATGTTCTGGTTGGTAAAGTAACCCCTAAAGGCGAAACACAGCTAACACCAGAAGAAAAACTACTACGTGCAATTTTTGGTGAAAAAGCTTCTGACGTTAAAGACACCTCTCTACGTGTACCATCAGGCATGACAGGTACAGTGATTGATGTACAAGTGTTTACACGTGAAGGCATTGACCGTGATGAGCGTGCGCAACAAATTATTGATGATCAACTAGGTCATTACAAGAAAGACCTTGCTGACCAAATGCGTATTGTTGAAGAAGATACCTTCGGCCGTATCCGTCGTTTGATTGAAGGTCAAACGGCAACTGGTGGGCCAAACAAACTGAAAAAAGGTGACAGTATTACTGCTGCTTATCTGGATGAAGTTGGTCGTTATGACTGGTTTGACATTCGTTTAGCGGACGAAGATGTTGCTATGCAGCTTGAGCAATTGAAAGATAGTTTATCAGTTGCACGTGAAGGCTTTGACAACGATTACGAAGAGAAAAAACGCAAACTGACACAAGGTGACGAATTGCCACCAGGCGTACAAAAAATGGTCAAAGTGTATTTGGCTGTGAAACGTCGTATTCAGCCAGGTGATAAGATGGCGGGTCGTCATGGTAACAAAGGTGTGATTTCAAAAATTGCGCCTGTGGAAGACATGCCATACATGGCAGACGGTACACCCGTTGATATCGTGCTGAACCCATTGGGTGTGCCATAACGGATGAATATTGGTCAGATTCTTGAGGTTCATTTAGGTTGGGCAGCAAAAGGTCTGGGTAATCGTATTGGTGCAATGCTGGCTGAGCAACAAAAAGTCGACAAGGTGCGTAAGTTCTTAGACAAGATTTATAACAGCACTTCTGGACGTAAAGAAGACATTGCTGGTTTGACTGATGTTGAAGTCTTGGACATGGCGAGCAACCTTAAAGCAGGTGTGCCGTTTGCAACCAATGTGTTTGATGGTGCTGCTGAGTCAGACATTAAAGATATGTTGGATTTAGCCTTCCCTGATGGTGATGAGCTGACGGAGAAGTTGGAATTCCATGCGGGCAAAACGCAGCTGAAATTGATTGATGGCCGTACTGGTGATACCTTCGAGCGCCCTGTAACCGTTGGTTATATGCATGTCTTGAAACTACATCACTTGGTTGATGACAAGATGCATGCACGTTCCACAGGCCCATACTCATTGGTCACACAACAGCCATTGGGTGCTAAAGCACAGTTTGGTGGTCAGCGTTTTGGTGAGATGGAGGTCTGGGCACTAGAGGCTTATGGCGCATCTTATACCTTGCAAGAGATGCTAACGGTTAAATCTGATGATGTAACCGGTAGAACCAAAGTTTACGAGAATATCGTTAAAGGTGAACACAAAATTGATGCAGGTATGCCTGAATCATTTAACGTGTTGGTGAAAGAGATTCGATCACTCGGTATTGATATCGATCTGGATCGGTCATAAGCACCCGTTTGATGATTAAAGATTATTTGCACATTTTGAAGACTGCGTTAGCACGCATTACAGGAGAATTCTGATGAAAGCTCTATTAGACTTATTCAAACAAGTAACACAAGAAGAAGAGTTTGACGCTATCAAAATTGCGTTGGCTTCACCTGAAAAAATTCGCTCATGGTCGTATGGCGAAGTAAAAAAACCAGAGACCATTAACTACCGTACCTTTAAACCAGAACGTGATGGTTTGTTTTGTGCCAAGATTTTTGGCCCGATCAAAGATTACGAATGTTTATGTGGTAAGTACAAGCGCTTAAAGCACCGTGGTGTGATTTGTGAAAAATGTGGTGTTGAAGTCACATTGAGCAAAGTGCGCCGTGAACGCATGGGTCATATTGACCTTGCTGCGCCAGTGGCACATATCTGGTTCTTGAAATCATTGCCAAGTCGTTTAGGTATGGTGTTGGATATTGCCTTACGTGATATCGAGCGTGTGCTTTACTTTGAGGCATTCATTGTTGTTGACCCAGGGATGACACCGCTTAACCGTGGTCAGTTGTTAACTGAAGATGATTACTTGTCAAAAGTAGAAGAGTACGGTGACGAGTTTAGCGCCGTGATGGGTGCTGAAGCCGTGCGTGAGTTATTGCGCTCACTTAATATTGAAAAAGAAATCGTTACGTTACGTGAAGATCTTAGTGCTACTGGCTCAGAAGCCAAAATCAAAAAAATTGCTAAACGTCTAAAAGTATTAGAAGGCTTTCAGAAATCAGGTATCAAACCTGAATGGATGATTTTAGAAATCTTACCAGTGTTACCACCAGAGCTACGTCCTTTGGTGCCATTGGATGGTGGTCGTTTTGCCACTTCTGATTTGAACGATTTATACCGCCGTGTCATTAATCGTAACAACCGTCTAAAACGCTTGTTAGAGTTAAAAGCGCCAGAGATCATCTGTCGTAACGAGAAGCGTATGTTGCAAGAAGCGGTTGACTCATTATTAGATAATGGTCGTCGCGGTAAGGTGATGACGGGAGCTAATAAGCGTCCGTTAAAATCACTGGCAGACATGATTAAAGGTAAAGGCGGTCGTTTCCGTCAAAACCTGCTAGGTAAGCGTGTTGATTATTCTGGTCGTTCAGTCATTGTGACCGGTCCACAATTGAAACTACATCAATGTGGCTTGCCGAAGAAAATGGCGCTTGAGTTATTCAAACCATTTATCTTTCACAAGCTTGAAACGTTGGGCATGGTCACTACGATCAAAGCCGCGAAGAAAAAAGTAGAAGAAGAAGGACCTGAAGTCTGGGATATCCTCGAAGATGTGATTCGTGAGCACCCTGTCATGCTAAACCGTGCACCGACCTTACACAGGCTAGGTATTCAAGCGTTTGAACCAATCTTGATTGAAGGTAAAGCGATCCAGTTACACCCATTAGTCTGTTCAGCCTTTAATGCTGACTTTGATGGTGACCAAATGGCGGTACACGTACCACTGAGTTTAGAGGCGCAAATGGAGGCACGTACGTTGATGCTGGCTTCTAACAATGTGTTATCACCTGCAAACGGTGAGCCAATTGTGGTGCCATCTCAAGATATCGTCTTGGGCCTATACTACATGACGCGTCATAAAGTGAGTGCGCGTGGTGAAGGGATGATCTTTGCTGATGTGAATGAGGTGCAACGTGTTTATGATCAGGGCCTAGTTGACCTGCATGCCAAAGTTACCGTTCGTATTAAAGAATATGAGATGGACGTGACTGGTGAGAAAACAGAAAAAATTAATCGCTACGAAACGACCGTTGGCCGTGCAATTTTATCGGCGATTCTGCCAGCAGGCTTGCCATTTAGCTTGATTGACCGTGCATTGAAGAAAAAAGAAATTTCAAGGCTAGTTAACTCAAGCTTCCGTAAAGTCGGTATTCGCGAAACGGTAATTTTTGCCGATAAATTGATGTACACAGGTTACTCATACGCGACAAAAGCGGGCATCTCAATTTCAATTAATGATATGTTGGTGCCAACCGAGAAGTCTGACTTATTAAAAGCGGCTGAAGCAGAAGTCAAAGAGATTGAAGACCAATATGTGTCTGGTTTGGTGACACAGGGTGAGCGCTATAACAAAGTGGTTGATATCTGGGGCCGTGCTGGTGACCAGGTTGCTGAAGCGATGATGAAACAGATTCGTGAAGAAGCGGTATTCGACGATGACGGTAAAAAAGTCAAAGATGAAAAAGGCAAGGCTTTAACGCAAGAGTCGTTTAATGCGATTTACATGATGGCTGACTCAGGTGCGCGTGGTTCAGCAGCGCAGGTGCGTCAGTTGGCTGGTATGCGTGGCTTGATGGCTAAACCAGATGGATCAATTATTGAAACACCGATTAAGGCAAACTTTAGAGAAGGCCTAAACGTGTTGCAATACTTTATTTCAACCCATGGTGCACGTAAAGGCTTGGCCGATACCGCATTGAAAACAGCGAACTCAGGTTATCTGACACGTCGCTTGGTCGATGTAACACAAGATTTAGTCGTCACGGAAGAAGATTGCGGCACGACAGAAGGTCTTGTTACTAAAGCGCTGGTTAAAGGTGGTGAAGTGATTGAGCCATTACATGACCGTATTTTAGGCCGTACCAATGCGTTGGATGTTCTGCATCCTGACACAGATGAAGTTGTTTATCCAGCAGGTACATTATTGGGCGAGGATGAAGTCGAACAAATTGATGCGCTCGGTATTGATGAAGTTAAAGTGCGCACTGCACTAACGTGTGATACACGTTATGGCATTTGTTCAGCGTGTTATGGTCGCGATTTGGGCCGTGGTAAGTTGATTAGTCAAGGTGAGGCTGTAGGTGTGATTGCGGCACAGTCGATTGGTGAGCCTGGTACACAGCTGACCATGCGTACTTTCCATATTGGTGGTGCGGCCTCTAGAGCAGCAGCCATTTCTCAAGTGGAAACTAAGTCGAATGGTGTGGCGAGCTTCAGTAGCACCATGCGCTATGTTACAAATTCACGTGAAGAACAGGTAGTAATTTCACGTAATGGTGAAATCATCATCAGTGATGAAAATGGTCGTGAGCGTGAGCGTCATAAAGTGCCTTATGGTGCAACGATGAGTGCTAAAGATGGCGATGCTGTTAAAGCAGGTCAATCGCTAGCCACATGGGATCCGCATACACGCCCAATTATTACTGAGTATGCTGGTAAGGTGAAGTTCGAAAACGTAGAAGAAGGCGTGACCGTTGCTAAGCAAGTCGATGAAGTGACTGGTTTATCAACACTGGTTGTGATCGACCCTAAACAGCGTGCAGGTAATACGAAAGGCTTGCGTCCACAGGTTAAATTATTAGACGAAGCTGGCCAGGAAGTACAGCAGTCTGGTAGTGATCAATCTGTCAATGTGACGTTCCAACTAGGTTGCATTATCGCGGTACAAGAGGGTCAAGACGTAGGTGTTGGTGAAGTGCTGGCACGTATTCCACAAGAGTCTTCTAAAACACGTGATATTACCGGTGGTCTACCGCGTGTGGCTGAGCTGTTCGAAGCGCGTTCGCCAAAAGATGCTGGCTTGCTTGCAGAAGTGACTGGTACGGTTTCATTTGGTAAAGATACCAAAGGCAAACAACGTCTGGTCATTACCGACATGGATGGTGTGACACACGAAACACTGATACCAAAAGATAAGCACGTGACTGCACATGATGGTCAGATTGTGACCAAAGGTGAGTCTGTCGTGGATGGGCCTGCAGATCCGCAAGATATCTTGCGTCTACAAGGTCGTGAAGCATTGGCACGTTATATTATCGATGAAGTACAAGATGTGTATCGTTTACAAGGTGTGAAAATTAACGATAAACACATTGAGGTCATTGTGCGTCAAATGTTGCGTCGTGTTCGCATTACCGATGCTGGCGACACAGACTTTATTATTGGTGAGCAGGTTGAGCGTGCGGATGTGTTGACCGAAAACGAAAAAGTAGTGGCTGAAGATAAGGCGCCGGCAAGTTATGAATATGTGCTGCTCGGTATTACCAAAGCATCGCTTTCTACTGATTCATTTATTTCGGCTGCGTCCTTCCAGGAAACTACGCGTGTGCTAACAGAGGCTGCGATTCTTGGTAAGCGTGATGAGCTGCGAGGCTTGAAAGAAAACGTGATCGTAGGTCGTTTGATTCCAGCCGGTACTGGCTTGGCGTATCACGATGCGAGACGCCAAGGTAATGACATCAATAATGCTTTTGAAACAGAACCAGTAGATTCTGAAGGAAATGAAGCAACAGACGCAGATGTTGAAGCAACTGTCGAAATGGCAACAGAAGTAGAACAAAATCCTACATTGGATCAAGATTCTGCTGAATAATCAGCGGCAAGCAGGATAATGCTTGACAAGCATTATCCTGCTACTTAGAATGATCCGTTTTTCTGCGCGACCTATTAATAGGTCGCGCATTCGCGTCTTTGAGAAGGTGCGGCAATTATTAATACAATTTAATCGATCAATTAAGAGGGGTTAGGCAATGCCAACCATAAATCAATTAGTAAGAAGACCACGTAAAAAAGTGGTAGTAAAAAGTAATGTGCCGGCTTTGGAAGCCTGTCCACAAAAACGTGGCGTCTGCACGCGTGTGTACACAACAACACCTAAAAAACCAAACTCAGCGTTACGTAAAGTGGCAAAAGTACGTTTGACCAACGGTTATGAAGTCATTAGCTACATTGGTGGTGAAGGGCATAACCTACAAGAGCATAGTGTTGTTCTGCTTCGTGGTGGTCGTGTAAAAGATTTGCCTGGTGTGCGTTACCACATGGTACGTGGTAGCTTGGATACAGCAGGTGTTAAAGACCGTAGGCAAGCACGTTCTAAATACGGTGCTAAGAAGCCTAAAGATTCAAAATAGTATTTTTTAGTGGCGGCCATCCAACGGCCTTGCTGAGTAGTAGCTAGCAAAACATAAATAGAAGAGAGTATATTATGCCAAGACGTAGAGAAGTTCCCAAAAGACATATCCTGCCTGATCCAAAATTCGGGAGTCAGGAAGTTTCAAAATTCGTAAATGTGTTGATGACAGGTGGTAAGAAATCTGTTGCAGAACGCATTCTATATGGTGCATTTGACCAAGTGGTTGAAAAGAGTGGCAAAGAAGCGCTAGAGGTGTTCTCTGCAGCCTTGGATAATCTTAAGCCGATGGTTGAGGTTAAAAGCCGCCGTGTTGGTGGTGCAAACTATCAAGTTCCTGTCGAAGTTCGTCCTAACCGTCGTAGTGCGTTGGCAATGCGTTGGTTGAGAGATGCGGCACGTAAGCGCGGCGAGAAGTCTATGCGTTTACGCCTAGCGGCAGAATTAATGGAAGCGGCTGAAGGTCGTGGCTCAGCGATGAAAAAACGTGATGAAGTGCATCGTATGGCTGAGGCAAACAAAGCTTTCTCACACTTTAGATTTTAATTGATCAATAGAATTGTTTAATACTCTGTTCACAAAAGCAGATTATTATTTTCAACCTTAATTTTTTATAGAAAAGGTATTGTAGCTGTGGCACGTACAACCCCAATTGAACGTTATCGTAATATCGGTATTTCTGCACATATTGATGCGGGTAAAACGACAACAACTGAGCGTATTCTTTACTACACAGGTGTAAACCATAAAATTGGTGAGGTGCATGATGGCGCCGCAACAATGGACTGGATGGAGCAAGAGCAGGAGCGTGGTATTACCATTACCTCAGCTGCCACAACAACGTTCTGGACAGGCATGGCGCAGCAGTTTAAACAGCATCGCGTGAACATTATTGATACTCCGGGTCACGTTGACTTCACCATTGAGGTTGAGCGTTCAATGCGTGTGCTTGATGGTGCTTGTATGGTGTACTGTGCGGTGGGTGGTGTGCAACCACAATCAGAAACCGTTTGGCGTCAAGCAAATAAATACAATGTCCCACGTATTGCCTTTGTAAATAAAATGGACCGTGCCGGTGCGGACTTCTTTAAAGCGTACGAGCAGATGAAAACGCGTCTTAAAGCGAATCCAGTGCCATTGCAAGTGCCAGTGGGTGCAGCCGAAACCTTCGAAGGTGTGGTTGATCTAGTGAAGATGAAGGCAATCATCTGGGACGAAGCTTCACATGGTATGAAGTTTGAATACGAAGATATTCCTGCTGATTTGCAAGATGAGTGTGACGAGTGGCGTTCAAATATGGTTGAAACTGCTGCCGAAGCCAATGAAGAGTTAATGGATAAATACCTTGAAGAAGGTGATTTAACCGAAGAAGAAATCATTGAGGGCCTTCGCATTCGTACACTGGCTGGTGAAATTCAACCAATGATGTGTGGTTCTGCCTTTAAAAATAAAGGTGTGCAAGCCATGTTGGATAAAGTGATTGAGCTAATGCCGTCACCTAAAGACATCCCGCCTACACCTGCAGAAGACAGTGATGGTAAAGAGTTGGCGATGCAGCATACAGATGAAGAAGACTTCTCTGCGCTAGCCTTTAAGATCATGACTGATCCGTTTGTTGGTCAATTGATCTTCTTCCGCGTTTATTCTGGTGTGGTGAATGCAGGTGATACGGTTTACAACCCAATCAAAGGTAAAAAAGAGCGTATTGGTCGTATCGTTCAAATGCACGCGAACTCACGTGAGCAAATTGAAGAGGTTCGTGCTGGCGATATTGCCGCCGCCGTTGGCCTTAAAGATGTGACAACAGGTGATACATTGTGTGCTGTTGGTAAAGATATCATCCTTGAGCGCATGGAATTTCCAGAGCCAGTGATTCATGTGGCCGTTGAACCAAAAACAAAAGCTGACCAAGAAAAAATGAGTATCGCGCTAAACCGTTTGGCGCAAGAAGATCCTTCATTCCGCGTAAAAACAGATGAAGAAACAAACCAGACGATTATTTCTGGTATGGGTGAGCTTCATTTAGAGATTTTGGTGGATCGTATGCGTCGTGAATTTAGCGTTGACGCAAACATTGGTTCACCACAAGTGGCTTATCGTGAAGCCTACAAAGACACCGTTGAGGTCGAAGGTAAGTTTGTTAAGCAATCTGGTGGTAAAGGTCAATATGGTCATGTTTGGTTGAAAATGGAGCCAAACGAAGCGGGTAAAGGCTTTGAATTTATTGACCAGATTAAAGGTGGTACAGTGCCGCGTGAATTTATTCCTGCGGTTGAAAAAGGTCTTCGCGAAACAATACCATCAGGTATTCTTGCGGGTTTCCCAGTAGTTGATGCAAAAGTGACCTTATTTGATGGTTCATACCATGATGTTGACTCGAATGAAAACGCCTTTAAGATGGCTGCTTCTATGGCCTTTAAAGATGGTATGCGTAAAGCAACACCAATTTTGCTTGAGCCTATGATGGCGGTTGAAGTGGAGACGCCAGAAGAATACATGGGTGATGTGATGGGTGATTTGTCATCACGTCGTGGCATTATTCAAGGCATGGAAGATAATGCAACGGGTAAAGTGATTCGCTGTGAAGTGCCACTTGCAGAAATGTTTGGATATTCGACAGTTGTGCGTTCATTGTCACAAGGTCGTGCGACTTACAGTATGGAGTTTAAACACTATTCAGAAGCTCCAAGAAACGTGGCGGAAGCCATTATGAACAAACAATAATTGTATTTATTGATTAAAGGAAATAGAGAAAATGGCAAAAGAAAAGTTTGAAAGAACCAAGCCGCACGTTAACGTAGGCACAATTGGTCACGTTGACCATGGTAAGACGACATTGACAGCGGCGATTACAACGGTATTGACCAAGACATTTGGTGGTGAAGCAAAAGACTTTGCAGAGATTGACTCAGCGCCAGAAGAAAAAGCGCGTGGTATCACCATTAATACCTCACACGTAGAATATGAGACAGAAACACGTCACTACGCCCACGTAGACTGTCCAGGCCATGCTGACTATGTAAAAAACATGATTACAGGTGCAGCGCAAATGGACGGCGCGATTCTAGTATGTTCAGCTGCTGACGGCCCAATGCCACAAACACGTGAGCACATCCTGTTAGGTCGTCAAGTGGGTGTACCATACATCATCGTATTCCTAAACAAAGCCGACATGGTCGACGACGAAGAGCTACTAGAGCTAGTAGAGATGGAAGTACGTGACCTGCTAAGCAGCTACGACTTTCCAGGTGATGACACACCAATCATCAAAGGCTCAGCACTAAAAGCACTAGAAGGCGACCAATCAGAGATTGGCGAGCCAGCGATTCTAGAGCTAGCCAAAGCCCTGGACGAATACATTCCAGAGCCAGAGCGTGCAATTGACGGAGCCTTCCTGATGCCAGTAGAAGACGTCTTCTCAATTTCAGGTCGTGGTACCGTGGTAACCGGCCGTGTAGAGCGCGGTATTATCACAGTTGGCGATGAGATCGAGATTGTCGGCATTAAAGACACACAATCAACCACCTGTACAGGTGTTGAAATGTTCCGCAAGCTGCTAGACCAAGGTCAAGCAGGGGATAACGTAGGTGTGCTGTTACGTGGTACCAAGCGTGAAGACGTAGAGCGTGGTCAAGTGCTAGCCAAAGCTGGTTCAATCACGCCGCACACAAAATTTACAGCAGAGATTTATGTATTAGGTAAAGATGAAGGTGGTCGTCACACACCATTCTTCCAAGGCTACCGTCCACAATTCTACTTCCGTACAACAGACGTAAGCGTTACGTCTGTTG
>SPJK01073475.1_pt1 | contig 12778 bp, 10 predicted proteins | sample 3741771 | NCBI WGS metagenome assembly SPJK01 (sample SAMN10925997, study PRJNA522277) | cold seep metagenome | isolation source: Elba SIP-enriched marine methane seep metagenome, extraction at timepoint T2 | place: Italy: coast of Elba, Mediterranean Sea | reverse complement strand
TCGGAGACAAGGTCTGTATGCCCGCCCAAGCCGAATTCCCCAACCATCGCCAGCCACATGTTAATAGCCGCAGTGAATGTTTCAGCGCGGAACATGACCCATGCCACGAAAACAAATAGCAGGGTAAGGATCCAACCAATAAGGCGGTGTGGAACCGGCAGATACCGTCCCCAAAGATGACAGACCGTCAATGCTGCTCCATGAAGGGCGCCCCACGCAACAAAGGTCCAAGCCGCGCCATGCCAAAGACCCCCGAGCAACATCGTAACCAATAAAGCGAAGCACTGAACAACCAAACCCCGCCGATTTCCACCAATTGGAATATACAGAAAATCACGTAAGAAGCGCGACAAGGTGACGTGCCAACGGCGCCAAAACTCAGATATGGAATGGGCACGATAAGGAACCAAGAAGTTATCGGGCAACTTGATACCAATCATCAATGCCAGCCCGATTGCCATATCCGAATAGGCTGAGAAATCGAAGTAAATCTGGAACCCGAACGCAAGCGCCCCAACCCATGCCTCGACAAGCCCGAGAGTCTCACCAGACAAAGCATTTGTGAAAATCGGCGCGGCGATTTCGGACAACTGGTCTGCAACAGCAAGTTTCTTAATCAACCCGAATGCAAAAAGCGTCATACCCCGGGACAACCGCTCATACATGCCATCGCGGGTTGGGCTGTTTGAAAACTGCGGAACCAGCTCGCTATGACGAACAATTGGGCCAGCAACAAGCTGAGGGAAGAATGACACGAACAACGCATAATCCAGCGCATTATAGTTTGGAGCCTGCCCGCGTGATCGATCAATCAAGTAGGAAATTTGCTGGAACGTGAAGAAACTGATCCCTAACGGCAACGCCAAGTTCCACGGCGTATGAGACATACCAAGCAGAGATAGGTAAGAAGACGCCGCGAAGTCCGAATACTTGAAAATCCCCAAGAGTAAGAGGTTTGCAAATACGCCGGTGATCGCCGCCCAAGACAATTTTTCTACGGATATTACGCGTGAAACGATGAAATTCAGCGCTATTGACCCAACCAACAAAGGAAGCAAATCGACATCCCAGGCCGCGTAAAACGCCATTGAAGCGCCTAAAAGAAATAGCTTCCTGAGCGTCTCAAAACGTGACACCCAAAAATACCCGACCAAGAACACAGGCAAGAAAACGAGCAGAAAAATTTGCGAATGAAACAGCATGCCGAAAATCGGCTCCTAACAAATTATGACCGGCGGCCCCGAACAATTTCACAATAATCTCTCGCCGATAGCCTTCGCCTTCAACAAAGTCAAATACGGGGCAATACTAGACAAACCAAAGAATCATAAGAATCGCTCACAACCCTTTGCAAACATTAAACTTGTGTTTTTGACTCCGACCCCCTAATCGTTATTTCCAAGCAACTGTAACAAGGTGTTCGATCTGTGATCGTCGCACGGTACATCTACCGTCAAGTGACCAACGTGACACTCGTCGCGACGCTATTCCTTTGCGGCGCCATTGTCCTTACTCAATCAATCCGCTTCGTTGATCTTATCGTCAACCGAGGTATTTCCGCTATTGAGTTCGGCTATCTGGCAAGCCTTATGATCCCGCGATTTCTGGCACTTGTTATGCCAATCGCATTGTTTGGCTCATCGGTGTTCGTCTTTCAACGAATGATCCAAGATGGCGAATTCGTTGTGCTCAGAAGCTCTGGTATGAGCACATTCCAGCTTGCGCGCCCGCCTATCTATTTATCTATTGTCGCTGCTGCCTTTTGTTATTTTATGACTTTGTATCTTATGCCCGTCGCGGCGCAGGAACTACGTGAAAACCTCACTGAAAAGCGATCTCAATGGGGGTCAGCTCTTTTGCAAGAAGGAAAATTCACGGTAATTGGGAAAGGTGCTACGATCTTTGTTCGCGAACGCGACGGTGACGAGATTCGTGGCCTACTTTACCATACCAAAAACGAAGGTGAGCCTGAACAAACTATCCTGGCGCGGACTGGTGTCGTTATCGAAACTGAAGATGGTCCTAGGATCGTGGTCACGGATGGAAGCCGCCAAACCTTCACGAACGGGACCCTCCACCTTGTCGAGTTTGATCAAACGAGTATCGCCATCGGTGTCCAGAACGAAGCACAATCGTACCACTGGGATCAACCCGAGGAACGTTTCCTACCACGCTTGTTTAACCACGATGAATCCAACGGTGATCAACGGTACGGAAAAAGCCTGACCGCAGAAGGGCATCATCGTATCGTTTTACCACTACTGCCGATCACCTACACCCTGATCGGGTTAGCGTTTGTCCTGCGGTCAGGATTTTCACGAGGCAATCGTGGCGAAGCACTCCTTTTTTCATTCCTCACAGTCCTCGCCGTCCTCCTCATACATCTATGGACCAAATCTGCATCCGGGAAAAATCCGAATATGATTTTTGTGATGTATGGTGGTGCCATTCTTCCGGCGCTCATCTCACTTTTTCTCATCTCAAGACCAGGTAGTGGCGGGCTCAGTGGGAATAAGATGAAGAAAACCACTCCAAACCAAGAATTGGCGACGGAGGTTTAGATGCTCGCATCATTCGGAACACTTCCCTTCTATATAGCCCGTCATTTCGCTGTTTGGTTGATTGGCACATTTCTGGCCCTTTTGAGCATCGGGGCGATCTTCGACATTGTGGAATTGGTTCGGCGATCATCTGGGAAAGAAAATGTTACGACTGAGGTCGTTCTTCATATGTCATTATTGAAAATGCCCGATCTGGTGCAGGATTTGATCCCCTTCGCAGTGCTGATCGGGTCTATCCTCGCATTTTGGCGGATGGCAAGAGCCCAAGAGCTCGTTATTGCCCGTACAGCCGGCATGTCGATCTGGCAGATCCTCGTGACCCCGGCTTTGATTACAATCTTGATGGGCGCGATTGCTGTTTCCGTCTTCAATCCCTTTGCTGCGGCAACAAGGGCCCAGTTCGAGACGTTAGAGGCCGAGTTTTTTGGTCAGCATCGGAATGACCTTTCTGTTTCGGAAACCGGCGTTTGGCTTCGGCAAGGGACGAAGGACACACAAACAGTCATCCATGCCGTCAGTGTTTCCGACAATGGCATCAACCTTCGCGACGTTGTTGTCATCGAAGTAACGCTGGAGGGTACTTTCCGCCGCAGGATTGATGCAGAAAGCGCACATCTTCTGGATGGATACTGGGAACTGCGCTCCGGATACACATCCAACCCTGGGCAATCCTCCGAACCGTTTGCCTCCTATAGACTGCCAACACCTTTGACGGCGTCCAACATTGAGGACAGTTTCGCGTCTGCAGATACGATCTCGTTCTGGGAATTGCCTTCGTTCATTGGACAGATGGAAAGCGCCGGTTTTAGCGCCAATGCGCATCGGCTCCATCTCCACTCTCTACTGGCGTTACCAATTCTTTTGACGGCAATGGTATTGATTTCCGCCACATTTTCGGTAAAAGCCGGGCGGCGCTCTAGTGCCGGATTTATGATTGTAGGCGGTATTGGAACCGGTTTCATGTTGCATTTCTTTTCAAATGTAGTGTACGCACTGGGCATGTCGATGAGCGTGCCACCTGAACTCGCGGCCTGGATGCCTGCGGGTGTCAGCCTGCTATTGGGTGTGACCGCTTTACTTCACTTGGAGGACGGATGATGCACCGTATTTTCTCCCCCAGGTCCTTTGCACGAGTTTCGGTACTTCTGGCTGGCCTTGCCCTCCTCGCAACACCAAGTATTGCCCAAACCACATTTGGTCCGGCGCCGGCAGAAAATGTTACGGCTGACGGTATCCCCACCCTACTGAGCGCGAACGAAGTGACACGCGATCAGGAACTAGGGGTCGTCGTCGCCCGTGGCAATGTTGAGATTGCCCATGGTGAGCGGGTCATGATGGCGGACACACTCAGCTTTAACCAACGTGCCCGCACAGTATCCGCCTCTGGTAACGTAAGATTAATCGAGCCTGATGGAACCGTCATCTTTGCGGACTATCTTGAACTTAGCGAAGACATGCGGGATGGCACCATTGAGAACCTAAAAATCCTGCTCGATGAACATACCAGGGTTGCGGCGGCCGGTGGCCGACGAAGCAATGGGAACCGCCTAGAGATGGCTCGGGCGGTTTACTCTCCGTGCGAAGTCTGCCGGAAAGACCCTAGCAAAGCACCCTTATGGCAGCTGAAAGCTGATCGGGTCGTCCATAACCAAAAACTTCGGCGCATTGAATATTTTAACGCCCATATGGAGATGTTTGGCATCCCAGTCGCCTATACACCATACTTTACACATCCTGATCCGACAGTAGAGCGGCAAACCGGTTTGCTTGCGCCATCATTCGGTTCAAAAACAAACACGGGATTCTTCATGCGCCAGCCCTTCTATTGGGCTATCTCGCGTGATCGGGATTTAACTCTGGACCCAATTTACACACGGGATCACGGGATCATTTATTCCGGTGAATACAGACAAGCATTTGATAGCGGCGCTATCGAACTATCTGGAAGTTTCGGAATCATGGATCGCGAGATTGGCGACCCAGTAACCGAACGAACAGATCGCGATGAGTATCGCGGCCATGTCTTCTCCAAAGGACGTTTCGATCTTGATGAAACATGGCGTGCAGGGTGGGATCTCGAGCGATCCACGGACCAAACCTACCTCCGCAAGCTAGGTTTTTGGGGCTCGCAAGGAAACTCTCTAACAACACGCGGTTTTGCCGAGGGGTTCAGAGGCCGCAGCTACATGTCCGCCGAAGGATTTCTGTTCCAAGATCTCAGAACGGGCCAGCGCGAAGATACCCCGAAAGTCTTGCCAGACCTCAACTACAATGGTGTTGGAGATCGTGACGGTTTCGGTGGTCGCTGGGCCTTCGATGCGAACGCCCGTTCCCTAACACGGGGCGATGGACCAAACAGCCAACGGATATCATTGGAAGGTGGCTATCAACGCCCCTTCATCTCAAGCTGGGGTCTCGTGACAACAGCTGAAGCCAGTTTGCGCGGTGATCTTTACTTTGTTCAGCAACAAGATAATCGCGATGATTTCGGCCGTGACCTTAACGACGGTGTTGTTGGGCGGATTGTACCTCGCGTGGGAGTAACGATGAGCTATCCACTCCAGCGCGCAAGTGCCAGTGGAACGCAGGTTATCGAACCGATCGTCGCTGTATTCGCCTCACCGAATGGCGGAAATGACCCTGACATACCAAATGACGACAGCACTGTGTTCGAAAATGATGATACGAACATTTTTTCAATGAACCGAATTGCGGGCCGGGATCGCTTGGAAACCGGCCAACGTGCCGTCGCAGGGATAAGATTATCGAACTACTTCTCCACGGGAGGTTTAGCTGACTTCTTCTTGGCTCAAAGTTTCAAGTTGCATACGGACCAAGACCTCAAACTTGATACTCGTTTGGAAAATCAACGGTCAGATATTGTTGGGCGCCTTACCCTCAATCCACATGATTACGTGAACTTCAATTACCGTTTCAATTTTGACCATGACCAAGAACGCGCCAACAGAAACGAAGTTTCTCTTAACGTAGGTTCCAAGACTCTGTCAGGGGATCTCACCTATACTTCGTTGCGGGATACGGCGACGCCAGATAACAACGCCGTGGAAGAACTTCGTCTTGGAGTAGCCGCCAACTGGGACGACAACTGGGGTATGAATGCGTTTTCTGTTCGTGACCTGTTGGATGGAAAAGGGGCTCTGGCACATGGTGCCGTGCTTAGGTACGAAGATGAATGTTTTATTTTCCGAGGTCAGTTCCGCCGCGATTTCACCCGTTCTACTGACGTTCAGTCAGATGACTCGATCCTGTTCAACCTGACATTCAAGACACTTGGCGAGGTATCGTTCTGAGGCTCAAGTCACTCATATTAGGCGCCTTCGCCCTCGCTTTCACAACGGCCGCGACAATGCCGGCGCCGGTACTGGCGCAAAATCTCCTGCGCATTGCGGCGGTGGTAAATGATGACATTATTTCTGTTGTGGATATCGACCAAAGACTGCGTATCACGGCTCTTTCATCAGGAATTAATCTAGACGCGAAGACCCGAGAGCGGCTGTTACCACAAGTCCTGCGCAGCTTGATTGACGAACGTCTACAGCTTCAACATGCCACGGAGAACTCGATCCGGGTCAATGCACGGAATATCGATAAACGAATTGCCGAAATGGCCCGATCGAACAACATTGCAGCCGACCAGTTGGCAGGGTTCTTGGCCCAGAGAGGCATCGACATCGAAAGCCTGCGTCTGCAAGTCGAAACGGAACTCGCCTGGCAGACTTATGTTCAGCGCCGATTGATCCGCCAGACGCAAGTAACCGACGAAGACGTCGATGAAGAAATTGCGAGAAGGGAACGCGTGGCCAATCTTCCCCAAAAGCGCGTTTCTGAGATATTTCTGTCAACAGACAGCCCGGATCAGTTACCCGGCATTGTCCAAGATGCAGAAAGACTCCTAAGCCAAGTCCGAAACGGCGCCAATTTTGCCGCCCTTGCACAGAACTTCTCCCAAAGCGCGACCGCTCGAAACGGCGGCGATCTGGGATGGGTGTCTGAAGGACAGCTGCCAGAGGAATTAAACGCAGCACTTCGCGATTTAGTGCCCGGTACCGTATCCGCCCCCATCCGCACCTTGACCGGTGTATTCTTGTTGTATGTCCGCGCTGAACGAGCCGGCACGCCAGGACTTGTTGGTGAGGAATCCATCGACATTGCGCAGCTCACCGTTCTAATCTCCAAGGCAAATGAGCCCGATACCTACGCCCAACGCAAACAAGCTTTAGCCAGCCTGGCACCAACCATTGCCTCTTGCGATGCCTTATCAGAAAGCGCGAAGCAAATACCGGGCTCAAGCATTGCACGTGCGAACGAAATCCAGCTCTCGCAACTGCCCGCCAACGTGCGTATTCCCGTTTCCAGTTTGGCCGATAATGGAACCACCCAACCCATAGAAACACCTGCTGGCCTTGTCCTGATCACCCGATGCGGTGGTTCAGGCCCTAAGGGCCCGGACCGGGATTTGGTTTTCAGACAGCTTTTAGGGAAACAGCTCGAGCGCTTGGCGCAACGCACTTTGCGCGACCTTCGTCGGGACGCGTTCATTGATGTCCGGCTCTGACAACGCACCAGATATGAATAAGGCGCCGTTGGCGGTCACAATGGGGGAGCCTGCCGGCATCGGGGGAGAACTCAGCCTCGTCGCCTGGCACCGACGGGAACCAGGCGCCCTCCCCGCCTTTTATCTTCGTGATGATGCAGATCGTTTGTCCGAACTCGCGAAGGTCATCGGATTAGAGGCGCCGGTCATCCGAATTTCTGCCCCGGAAGAAGCCTTCGACTGTTTTGATCAGGGAATACCTGTTCTTCACCACCCCCTCCACACACCGGTCGAGCCAGGCAAACCGGACCACGCAAATTCTGAGAGGGTCATCGCATCCATCAGAAACTGCGTAGGCGACGTGCAAGAGGGACGCGCATCCGCTGTCGTCACGCAACCGATCAACAAGGCCGTCTTGATAGCAGCCGGATTCAAACATCCGGGACATACGGAGTATCTGGGGGAGCTTGCGGGCGTAGACCACTCTGTAATGATGCTGGCGACCAAGGGCCTTCGTGTGGTGCCCGTGACCGTCCATATTCCCCTCGCCGAGGTCCCTAAACGGCTGACAGAGACCCTGATCGTAGACACGGCCCAGATCGTTGCGAAAGACCTGAAGCAGTATTTTGGCATCGCCGAGCCGAGGCTCGCCCTTTCCGGCCTCAACCCCCATGCGGGGGAGGATGGCGCATTGGGGCAGGAGGAAAATACCGTTATCATCCCGGCGATTGAACACCTTCGCAGTCAGGGCATTGACGCCATCGGACCTCTACCCGGCGACACCATGTTCCATGAAGAGGCACGGGCCGGATATGATGCGGCATTGTGCATGTATCACGATCAGGCGTTAATCCCGCTCAAGACCCTCGACTTCCATGGCGGTGTGAACATCACCCTTGGCCTGGGCTTTATCCGAACCTCCCCCGATCACGGCACGGCCTTTAGTCTTGCCGGAACCGGCACGGCCAACCCCGCCAGCTTTATCGCTGCCCTTCGGGAAGCGGCCCGGATGGCAACTCAGATCAATGACAGCAGCGGACAGCCCGATGCAATCTGACGCCAATCCCGATCCCGTTGCAGAACTGGCCCCCTTGCGAGAGGTCATTGCCTCCCACGGGTTGAGTGCCAGTAAAAAGCTCGGTCAGAATTTTCTACTGGATCTGAACCTGACGCGGAAGATCGCCCGCGCCGCCGGACCGCTCAACAAAGGCACGGTGATCGAAGTCGGTCCGGGTCCTGGTGGCCTAACCCGGGCCTTGCTGCTGGAAGGCGCGCAAAACGTCGTCGCGATAGAGAAAGACCGACGCTGCATCGAAGCCCTAGCCCCGCTTGTCGAGGCCGCCCAGGGCCGCCTCAGATTGATCGAGGGAGATGCACTGGAGATCGACATCGAAGCCCTGGGCCCGGTGCCAAGGCGGATCGCGGCAAACCTGCCGTATAATGTCGCAACGCCGCTGCTGATCGGGTGGCTATCTAAGGCAGAAATTCTGGCGTCCCTAACGTGCATGTTCCAGCGCGAAGTCGCGGATCGAATTACCGCACAGCCCGGCGAGAAACCCTATTCGCGCCTCAGCGTTCTCACCAATTGGCGTTGCCACACATCCTTTGAGTTCGCACTTCCCGCACGGGCCTTCACCCCGCCACCGAAAGTCACCTCCGCCGTCGTACGCCTGGACCCAATCACCCCGCCGCCGACGGACTGCCGCATGGAAGACCTGGAAACCATCACCGCCGCCGCCTTTGGCCAACGCCGCAAGATGCTCCGCCAATCCCTTAAAAGCCTCGCCAGCGCCAAAGGCACCACGGCTGAGGCACTACTGAACTCCGCCGGAATAGACCCAACCCAACGCGCCGAACAAATCCCCATCGAAGGCTTCGCCACGCTGGCGGCGCTGGTTGGTAAAGGCTAATACCCCGCCCGCAATCCCTTCACGAAGTCGCCGAGGCCGACCTGGCGGCGGCGTTTTAGGCGTTCGGAGCGGAGGATGGCTTTTACGCTGCTGAGCGCGTCATCCAGGTCTCGGTTTACAATCACCCAGTCATATTCGAAATAATGGCTCATCTCGTCCGCCGCCTTGGCCATGCGGTTTGCGACGACCTCCGGCGGATCCTGGGCGCGGGTCTTGAGGCGTTTCTCCAACTCCGTGGTTGAAGGGGGCAGGATGAAGACCCGAACCATATCATCCTCGGCACTTTCAGCCAGTTGCTGGGTTCCCTGCCAATCGATATCGAACAGAACATCCCGACCGGCGGCCAGTGCATCCATCACCGGTTTGCGCGGCGTGCCATAGTAGTTATCAAAGACCTTGGCGTGTTCCAGCAACTCCCCCCGATTGACCATCAGATTGTATTCGGTCGTATCGGTGAAATAGTAGTCCTTGCCTTCGACCTCTCCCGGACGCATGGGGCGGGTGGTGACGGAAACAGACATGGTGATTTCCGGGTCTTCGGCCAGGATCGCCCGTGCGATAGAACTTTTACCGGCCCCCGAAGGCGAGGAAAGCACCAGCATCAATCCCCTGCGGTGAATGGGTCCGTCATTAGCCTCAGTCATTCTTTCCCCCGTCACGACGCAGCGGTTGGGCCGCTGCCTGTACACCATTATGCAACATTTTTACTCACCATGATTACTCAACATTCTGGACCTGTTCACGAAATTGCTCGATCGCGGATTTCAGGTCGAGCCCGATCCGGGTCACGGCCAGATCATTCGCCTTGGAGCAGAGCGTATTGGCTTCCCGATTGAACTCCTGACAGAGGAAGTCGAGCTTTCGCCCAACCGGCCCGGTCTCCGCCAGCAAACCGCGCGCTGCGGCGACATGGGCGGCGAGGCGATCGAGTTCCTCCCGCGCATCCGCCTTCGCCGCCAGGATCGCGCCTTCCTGGATCAGGCGTTCTTCCGGCAGTTCCTTGGTTTCATCCAGAAGCGCTGCTACCTGCTCCCGAAACCGAGCCTTCATCCGCTCCGGCGTCAGGGCCGCCTCTCCTTCCGCTTCCGCAATCAAGGTTTCGATCCGGGACAGATGCTGGTCCAGGAACGTCGCAATTCGTGCCCCTTCAGACTGGCGGGCGGCGACCAAGGCATCCAGGGCTTCGTCCAGCCCCGCCAGGACAGTTTTCAAACGTGTAGCATCGCTCAACGGGTCAGAAGCAGTCTCATCCCCGGCAGGCTCAATGACGCCGCGCACGCCCAGCAACCGGTCAAGGCGCGGGTCTTCTCCCTTGTCCCGGCACAAGGTGGACAGCGTCTCCAGGAAGTCATGATTGATCCGCATGGACGCGGTACGGGCGACCTCCCGCACCTCCAATTGGATGGAGAGATTGCCGCGCCCCAGCTTCTTCGGCACCGCCTGCCGGATCATCGGATCCAGTCGCTCCCAGCCGGAGGGCGCCCGGACCCGCATATCGAGACCCTTCCCATTAACGCTGCGCATCTCCCAAGACCAGGAGATCAGATCATCCTGACCGTCGATACGGGCATAGCCAGTCATGCTGGAAAGCGACATTCCGAATAGCCTTCAATGGTTCATTTGCGTGTCCCGGAACATGCGTCAGGAGAGCCGATGGAACAAGACCAACGGCCCAATTCCGGCCGTGTTTATTCGGCATTCGGCTTGCGCTTCTGCGGGGTACTTGGCAGTCTTCGCGCCGCTATGAACCACCGCAATCCAAGCTCCATCCTGATCACCGGCGCCTCCAGCGGGCTCGGCGCTGCGCTCGCCATCCACTACGCCAAGCCGGGTATCACCCTGCATCTGGGCGGACGGGATGCAGAACGGCTAGGCAGCATCGCAGAGACCTGCCGAAACGCCGGGGCCTCGGTTGAAATTGGCGTGGTGGATATTGTCGATGCCACTGCAGTTCGCAGTTGGATCGAAGCCGCCGATGGCAAACGCCCCCTCGATCTCGTCATCGCGAATGCCGGTATCTCCGGCGGCACGGGTGGCCATGGCGAAGGGGAGGCAAATGCACGTCGGATCTTCGCTGTTAATCTTGATGGCGTGCTCAACACGGTTCACCCTGCGCTGGAACGCATGCTGCCGCGAAAGAGCGGCCAAATCGGCCTGATGAGTTCTCTGGCGGGGTTTCGGGGTATGCCCGGCGCACCGGCCTATTCCGCCAGCAAAGCAGCGGTGCTCGCCTATGCTGAGGCCCTGCGCGGCGCTCATGGCAAGGATGGCATCGCGGTCTCAGCCATCTGCCCCGGTTTCGTCAAATCGCCGATGACAGATGTGAACACCTTTCCGATGCCCTTTCTGATGCCAGCGGACAAAGCGGCCCGGATCATAGCCAAGGGACTTGCGGCGGATCGCGGGCTTATCGCTTTCCCTCTGCCGATGCGGTTGATGACGGCAGCCATCGCGCGGCTCCCCTCCGCACTTGGAACCGCGCTGCTGTCCCGCCTGCCGGAGAAAAGCTAGAGCCAACCGCGTTGAAAATCTGCGTGGAGTATCAGCGTGCAATATCAGCGTGGACTAGCAGCCTGTCTCAATCTCACTGCCGGCGAGTAGAAGCCGGGCCCGGAAGGGTATCTGCGCCGACGGATTGACCGTGACCACAGCGGCATCAAGCACGGCGAAATCCCCCGGTCCATTCAAGCGCCACAGACCAGGCGCGTCCGATCCACCGAAGCCCTTATCCAGGCAAACCGGCCCAGTACTGCCATGGACCCACAGGACCGGCACGCCAATGGCTGCGGTCAATGCCTTCATTCGATCCACCAGCAGCTTGTAAGGGTTACATTTCCGGCGGCGTTCAAAGGTGCAGTGTTTTTCCTTACGCTCTTCATCGTCGCTATACTTGAAACTCGTCGGGTCATGGTGGGTTACAAAAACCAGCGCTTCGGCGCCTGACTTCCGCGCTTCGACAAAGCTTTGCTCCAACCAGACGAGATTGGCCGCATCCCGCGCTGAGACCCGGTCGAGCGCAGCGTCTCTATCGGACTTATCGATCTGCTGCCGGCCATTGTCAGTCCCAACGACATGCAGTGTCGTGAACAGCGTTTCCCCCTGCTGCCAGCGTGCATTCTCCCAATAGGCCGGCACTTGGCGCGTAATGCCAAGCGCCCCTTCATCCGGCGCTGCCTCATGCAGAAGATCGAGCAGATAGTCCAACCGTTCGAGTGCGTCATACCCACCGGCACTGTTTCGGTCGCAATCCGTCCAGTCATTGTCTCCCGGCGTCGCGATGACCTTGCCGGGAATGACGCTGGCCATCAGCGCAACGCGGCGGGCGAGAAGCGCGTTACCGCATCGCTCTCCCCCACCCTTGATATCGCCGTAATTAACGGCGAAGGGCAGCCCGGCGGCACGCGCCTGCCGGCCGATCTCCTCGACCACCGCATATTGATCGCTGTTGCTATAAGGAATGTCGCCAAAGGCTAGGAACTCGGTCTCGGCAAACGCTGTTACCGGACCAAAGAGCAGCGTAATAATCAGGCCACCTATGAGACAAGGTAAGCCCTTAGTCTTGTGCGGCTTTCTTCTGCCGCTTGAGTTTCCGCCACGCTGCCACATTGCGGTTATGCTCCTTCAAGGTCTCCGCAAACGCGTGACCGCCCCGCCCATTCGCGACGAAGTATAGCGCCTTTGTGGCAGCGGGGTCCATGACGGCTTCGATGGCATCGCGTCCGGGATTGGCAATCGGTCCCGGCGGCAACCCC
>SPJK01001559.1_pt1 | contig 12790 bp, 7 predicted proteins | sample 3741771 | NCBI WGS metagenome assembly SPJK01 (sample SAMN10925997, study PRJNA522277) | cold seep metagenome | isolation source: Elba SIP-enriched marine methane seep metagenome, extraction at timepoint T2 | place: Italy: coast of Elba, Mediterranean Sea | reverse complement strand
TGATGGGCGTGTTCAGAATTATTAGCCCATTTTTTCCTTTTTTGCAGCATCTAGGCGTTGACTTTCATAAAGACTATCAAATCTGGACTAAACGGTATGCCCCAGCCTTATCCGATCAAGTTATTATCGAAATGCGTAGTGAACTAGGAAAGTGTGGCTTGCAGCCGCTGATCTCGATTATTATGCCAACGTATAACTCTAATGTTGTGTTGCTTAAAGCTGCAATAGAGTCCGTTAGGAACCAAGTTTATACAGGTTGGGAACTATGCATTGCTGACGATGCATCTTCTAACACAGAAGTGATTGATTTGTTGAAATGGTACGCAGCGCAGGATAAGCGCATCAAAGTTCGTTTTAATCAGTCGAATCAGCATATATCAGAGAACTCAAACTCTGCGTTGGACTTAGCTTGCGGCGAGTGGATTGCCTTGTTAGACCATGATGATTTATTAGCGCCTGAGGCCCTGTATTGGGTAGTCAAAACCATCAATCACCATCCGAATGCTCAGTTAATTTATTCTGATGAAGACAAAATTACTGATCAGGGTAAGCGATATGACCCTTATTTTAAGCCCGACTGGAACTATGATTTACTACTGTCGCAAAATTTCTTTTGTCATTTAGGTGTTTATCGCACTGGGTTGATGAAAAAAGTTGGTGGCTTTCGGGCAGGGTATGAAGGTGCTCAGGATTATGATCTAGTTTTACGCTGCCTTAATTATGTTAAACCAAAAGACATTATTCATATCCCTAAAGTTCTTTATCACTGGCGTGCAATTGATGGTAGTACTGCTAAGGGGGTAGATGAAAAACAGTATGCGGTGGATGCAGGGGAGAGAGCTTTAAATGACTACTTTAAAAGTAACCATATTTCGGCCTACGCTGAAAAGTTGCCTTTTGGAATGTATCGTACTCATTATTCTTTGCCTGCGCACGATTTACCATTAGTCAGTCTGATTATACCAACCTACAACGGTTTAGACTTGCTGCGCCAGTGCATTGAGAGTGTAAAGTCAAAAACTGATTATCAACATTATGAAATTTTAGTGATCGATAATCGTTCTGATGATCCAGAGATTTTGCGTTATTTTGACGAAATCAGCAAACTTAAACATATCCGCGTATTGAAATACCCACATCCTTTTAATTATTCTGCCATTAACAATTTTGGCGTCGAACAAGCACAGGGTGACTATGTATTATTGCTTAATAACGATATTGAAGTCAGGACTAAAAGCTGGCTGAGTCATATGATGAGTATCGCATTGCAACCTGGTGTTGGTGCTGTGGGCTCAAAGCTATATTATCCAGATAATACAATTCAACATGCTGGCGTGATTGTCGGTTTGGGTGGTGTTGCCGCACATGCTTACTTGAACTTAAGTCAACATGATTTTGGCTACTTTGGTCGTGCTAGGGTGATGCAGTCCCTTTCAGCAGTGACAGCGGCTTGTTTGCTTGTCAAAAAATCCCATTATGAACTAGTTGGCGGCTTGGACGCAGAGCACTTGAAAATCGCTTTTAATGATGTGGACTTTTGCCTTAAGCTTAGAGAAGCTGGTTATCGTAATGTTTGGACACCGTTTGCTGAGCTATATCATCATGAATCCGCTTCACGTGGCTATGAAGATACGCCAGAAAAACAATCACGTTTTAATAGCGAGGTGGCATTCATGCATGCTAAGTGGGGAGAGGCACTTGCATTTGACCCAGCTTACAGCGTTAATTTGTCACTTGCACGCGGCGATTTTGCATATGCTTGGCCACCTAGAGAAAAAAGTTAACCATTCACTTAAAATATTATGAGCCACATTAAATATCAAGGTGTTATCCAGCTTTCGGATAAAAATAATGCCCATACCTTAGCGTACGACTACATTGCAGAGTTGGCAGATGGTCAGTTATTGACCGTACTTGAAGTCGGTTGTTCTACTGCCTATTTTGGTAGCGCTTTAAAAACGTTTGGGCATACGGTGTGGGGGATCGAACCTACACCAGAACCTGCCCAGATCGCCAAATCACAGTTAGATTTTGTTTTCGAGGGCTTAATAGAAGATTTTATTGTTGCACACCCAGACCAGAAATTTGATGTGATTGTTTTTGGCGATGTGTTAGAACATTTACCTGATCCAGAGTCTGTATTATTGCAGTGCCATGCGCTGTTAAAAGAAGGTGGAGCAATTGTGGCTTCAGTGCCTAATGTGACACACTTGGCGATAAGAGCGATGTTGATGGAAGGTCGCTGGGATTATGCTGAACTTGGCATTATGGATAAAACACATTTACGTTTTTTTACTAGAGAAACCATTCAAAACCTTTTTTATCAGGCGGGGTACGTGGTTTATGACATTAAACCAGTGCGCATACCGACAGATGCCGTTGCTCACATGAGTAAAATGCCACTCTATGCTTCTACGGTGGCTCAGCTTGATAAAGTCGTTCAGGATGATACTAAGCTGGACTTTCAATACGTCATGATGGCTTTCCCAAAGTCACATGCTAAAGGTTTGTCAGCCTCTTTATTAAGGCAGCAACCAAGCATTCAAGTATTGGGCTTAGCTAATGATATTGCTTCTTCTCATGCTCAAGTACGTTTGATGAATCCTTTAGAAGCTTGGGCGCGTTTGGGCCAGGGTAGTGTGCGATTTAGTAACTTTGCTAACTGTACCCAACAGGCAGTGCAAACTGCAGATGTGGTTGTGATTCAACGCCATATTAATGATACTGTGTTCGAAATAATGTCATGGGCCCAAGCGGCAGGTACAAAGGTTATCTATGAGTCTGATGATTTCTTACTTGGCTTACCTGAGCACCTAGCACATCATCGAGCGAGTTTAGAAGGTTTTGACAAAAAAATGGATGCTTTATTGCCACAAGTGGATTGCGTGACGGTAACGACCCACCGTTTAGCAGAACATCAGTTTAAATCTTTTGAGCGTCCGATTGCTATCATCCCCAATTGCTGTATCGGAGAACAGTTAGCGAGTGTCGACCAAACTGGCTGGCAAACTAATCATGCAACCTTAATTGTAGCTTCTTCTGATAAGGTGTTAGTGGATTTTATTTTATCGCCAATTAAGCAATTATTAGCTGATTCATCATTAGCGCTTAAGGTCGTCGTGATTGGCCCACCTGGTGAGACTTTTGAGGCCGCAGGTGTGCCATGTGAGCGTATAGATAATCAATCGTATGAAGACTTTAAGCAGTTGATCCGCCGTTTTGATAACCCACTTGCGTTGATTCCATTGGATGACTCTACTTTTAGTTCTTGTAAAACGGCTATTAAGTTTTTTGACTATGCGATGGCTGGTATTCCCGTAGTATGTTCTAACGTGCCACCTTATTCGGATGTTATCACTCATCAAAGACATGCTTGGCTGACATCTAACTCTGCCGAAGGGTGGGTTGAGGGTATGCGTACATTAATTAACTCTATTTCCTTACGTCAAAGTTTGGTCAATGATGCGCAATCATTAGTCAACAATCAATTTAATGAGAATACAGCTGTGCGTGGCTGGGATATTTTGTTAAAAGACTTAGTGAGAGACCGCTATGCTTTCAACCCACCTAAATATCCGAAGCCGGAACCTAAAAAACCCTTAACCTCGACTTTGATCAAAAATATCTTCAATCCTTCAGCGTACCTTTTTGTTTATCGTGCGGTTAAGCTTCATGGTATTCGTTTTATTACGAAGAAGTTCTTTGATTAAAGTTGCGGTTAATTAACACTTAAGCTTGAAAGTAAATTGTGGTTAAAGTACTTGGGTTGTCTAATGATCTGCACGGTTGTCAAACACAGGTGCGTTTAGTTACTCCTTTAAATGCTTGGAAAAAACGCTATCATGGCGCATTACAATTATATGATTTAGTGAGTTGTCCTGATGAAGCGATTTCATGGGCTGATGTTGTCTACATTCAAAAGCACCTATCTATTGCTACACTCAACATTATTAAAAAAGCAAGGCAACGTAATAAAATAGTGATTTATGATATAGATGACTATTTGCTCGATTTGCCATCACATCTGTTACATCATCAAGCTGGTTTGGCCGCCTATCCCGACCTTTTAAGATTTTTAGCACCGCAGATTGACTGTATTACTGTAAGTACCGTAAATCTTCAGCACTATATGCAGATATATAACCGTCCTACGATGCTACTGCCAAATACTATTGTTGCCGATGATGTTCTACCACCTGCTTCACAAGATTGGATACCCGATAAAGCCACATTGTTAATAAGCGCTAGCGACCAAATTGATCTGCGATTGATTGTTGTGGCAGTGTCTAAACTGTTAGCTTTAGAGGCTTTTGATTTAGATGTTGTTGTAATTGGCCCTATTGCCAAGGCATTTGAAGAAGCAGGAGTGAAGGTAACGGTATTGCCTTTACTTTCTTATAATGACTTTAAGTCTAAGATCCAAACAATTTCAAACCCAATTGCCGTTATTCCTCTCGATTCATCTACTTTTAGTAGTTGTAAATCCGCGATTAAATATTTTGATTACTCTGCAGCTGGTATTCCAGTGGTTTGTTCTGATGTATTACCTTATGCTGATGTCATTGAGAGTGGAGTGAATGGCTTATTAGTCGATAACCATGCCTCAACATTTGTAACGGGGATTTCTGCATTAATTAAAGATGTGCCTTTGAGAGTGCAGTTGGTTAATAATGCCCAGAATACACTGTTAAGGCATCATACAACTTATAGCTCAGCTAAAGTGCTTAATGACTTATTTGCAAAAGCACAGAATAATAGCTTTGCTTTACCAAAAGCTGTCAAGTCAAGTGCCTGGCTTTATTTTTGGTATAAGTTTATTTATTATTTTCGCCACAGTGTTAGTCTTGGATCATATCTAAGGTTGGTTCAGATTATGAAAGATAAAGGGTTTCGTTTTTTAATTTCTCGATTTGGCCTCTAAATGAATAAGTTTGTTAGTAAATTAGTAAATATCCATTCCCAACTGCTTTTATACAATTTCGATTAGTTGGCTGGTAATATCAGGGTCTTTTATTGCATCTAACTGGATGACGTATTAAAGAGTTTTCGTACCCTTACTGTTTTTTTGTGGTGGCCTTGATTTAAAGAAGGCAAGTATTTTGTGTATTCCTTTGATTAAAGTAATTTGTTTGTGGCTATGGATCACTGTTATTAAAATGGAATGACTAGCTCGCTGAGATCAGTAGATAGCCGTTTGACTCAACCTGTGCCGCCTGCTGGTTGGCTACTTCAGAAGCTGATAAGCCAGTAAATGTGATGGATGTATCGATAGTATTATCACCATCTAAATCTAGGTGAAGAGTCTCTCCTTTGTAACCATCCGTGCCATCAGTTTGTTGTAATAGCAATTGGCTTGTACCTTCTATCCAACCCCAGATGTTGACTGAGTCTCCATCAAAGTCGGTAATCGTTGACCAGGTATTGATACCGCTTCTACCATCGATGAAAAAAGTATCAATGCCACTACCACCTGTGAGAAAGTTTGAGCCAGTACCGCCATCAAGTACATCTCGACCGCCACCACCATTGGCTGCGTCATCGCCCCCCAACAGATTTAAAAAATCATTTGTATTAGCAGCAGTCATAATTTCGTTTTGATTGCTGCCAATTTGTTGAAATTGTAAGTAATCTACTGGACCAGTATAGGTGTCTGGCGTAATCGTTGTATTAGCGCTATTCACTTGTGAATTAAAAATTGGGGCGCTACTTGCTTCTGATAGTAAGCTTGCTAGCGTGAACGTCCCATCCGCAAACGTAATGCTTTCTACATTGGTTAATGCCTCTTGCTGGCTGAAACTAGATAGCAATAGCTGACCATTAGTATGGCTAATGATACTGGTTAACTCACTTTTATTTTGTGTCGTGATAAACGTATCATTACCACCTCCACCATCGATACTGTTGGAGCTGCTGTTACCATAAATCGTGTCATTTCCAGTACCGCCGATGGCGTTTTCAATAATGACATCGTAGGCGATGGCAATGTTATTTTGTGCATTTGCTGATACGCCAAGGTGGGCTTTCACTGATGGACCCAGTGAGCTGAACTGACCAGCATTCAGGTTGATAATACCGTCCATACTGCCCGTATATTGAATAGTATCAAAACCGCCTGCATCCCAAATGGTTTCATAGGTGTATGTATCACCATAGGTATAAGTATTGTTGCCAGTTTGGTAGCTGGTATTGGCACCATATAAAAACTGAATGGCCTGGATATCCAACAACATCGGTGTAGTAGGGTAATAAGTACTACTCCCAGCATCTTGGTTGTTTGGCGAATCAGAATAACTCATGACCGTATATTGCATATGGTCTAAGGTGGCACTGAGTGTAGTAGTGCCTTCAAAGGGATGGTCGAGACCAAGCGCATGCCCGATTTCGTGAATCATTGTTTGGTAACCATTGGCACCAACACTGTAATCATTTGCTGACGCTGTGGGTTGTGTGACGTTGAACCAGATATCGCCACCTTCAGGGTTGTTCAGGGCTGGGAATGACGCGTAGGCATAGGTAAGACTATCCATGCTGCCACCACTAGTATTGGCAAACCGAATGTCGCCGACACTGTTACTGGTTTCAGAGGTTACTTTTATAAAGTTAAGATTGGCTACATTTGCCCATGACTGAAGTGCTTGTTCTGCAGCAGTTTGTTGTGCTGTAGATAATGGCGTAAAGTTTTGGTTGATTTCTGAGTTGGCGTCAGCTGTGTATACTTGATTCCAGAATGATGAACTGCTGGATATTGGAAAACTGTAATAGACGGTTGCACCTGTGCCAACACCACTGGAACCCCATTTAACTTGATCTGTTAGGGATAATATCTCTGTTGTTGTGTTTGCTGGGTTGGAAAAATTAGTAACTGGGCTACTGGTATTGATTGAGGGGGCAGTCAAAAGATACTCTCGTTTACTGGTGATTAATTGTGGCTTAGCATACAGTAAACAGACCAGTGAACGTATTAAAAGTTTTGAATGATTATGTCATTAGTAAGTAGCCATTACCACTAACCTCTAAGGCTTGAGAATTCGAAATTTGTGAGTTACTTAAGCCTGTAAATGTGACAGAAGTGTCAATCTGATTATCACCATCTAGGTCAATGTGTAATGTGGCACCTGTGTAGCCTGCTGTGCCGCCATTCGCTTGCTCTAGTAATACTTTGCTGGTTCCATCTACCCAGCCCCAGATATTCAGGCTGTCACCATTGAAATCAGTGATAGTTGACCAGGTGATGTCACCGCCCCGGCCATCCAAAAAGAAAGTATCGTTGCCTGTGTCACCTGTTAAAAAGTTAGAGCCTGTACCGCCATCTAATACATCATTTCCTCCACCACCATTGGCGGCGTCATCGCCGCCTAATAAATTGATAAAGTCATTGGTTTCAGCACCTGTGACAGATTCATTTGAGCCACTGCCAATCAATTGATATTGCAAGTAGTCCACTGGACCAATGTAAGTTTCAGGCGTAGCTGTGCTACTTGTACCATCGACAGAACTTGAAAAGCTAGGTGTTGTGATCGTTTGGTTATTGTCCGCGAGCAGGCTAGTTAAAGCGTAGGTGCCGTCTGTAAATTGTATAGATTCAATATTCTGTAAATAGTCTGTGGCTTGATTGCTGACAAGCAGATATTGATCGCCACTTTGGGTGAGGCTGCTTAAATCGTTGTGCGAAATGCTTGTGACAAATGTGTCATTGCCAGCGCCGCCATTAATCGTATTGGTTACTGAGTTGCCATAAATGGTATCGTTGCCACTACCACCGATGGCATTTTCAATTGTGACATTGTAAGCAATCGCGATGTTGTCCTGATCTTGAGCACTAATGCCTCGATTGGCTTTGACCGAAGGGCCAATAGAGCTAAACTCTCCAGCATTCAGGTTGATGACTGTACTCAAGCTTCCAGTATATTCAATGGTGTCTGAGCCACCTGCATCCCATATGGTTTCATAGGCATAGTTATCTCCATAACTATATATGTTATTGCCAGTGTTGTACTCCATGTTAGCGCCGTACAAATATTGGATTGCCAGCACATCCAGTAACATGGGAGTCGTGGGGTAAAAGGTGCTGTAACCAGTATCCCATTGGTTGGGAATATCCGAATAACTCATGATTGAGTACTGATACTGGTTAAGCTCATCACTGATTGTTGCATCCCCTTCAAAGGGGTGCTCCAATCCTAATGCATGGCCAATTTCGTGCATCATGGTTTGAAAGCCATTCCCCCCAACGGAATAATCATTTCCTGAGCTGATTGGTTGGCTAGTGTTAAACCAGACATCGCCACCTACAGGATTATTCAGTGCAGGCAAATAGGCATAGGCATAAGTATAAGCACTCAGGACGCCCGAGTTAGCAATACGTATATCACCAACGCTACTATAGCTTTCATTGCTGACTTCAATGAAATCCAGATTTGCGAAGTTAGACCATGTATTAAAAGCACTTATCGCCGCAGTTTCTTGCGCTTCTGAGAGCGGAGTGAAGCCGTTGTAAATTTCAGAGCCACTATCGCCACGATAAAAGCCAGCCCATAACTGCGCGCTATTAGAAGTTGGGAAGCTGTAATAAACAGTTGCGCCAGTACCAAGGCCGCTTTGACCCCATTTCACATTTTGGATGAGCGCATTGATGTCGTTGTTATCGCTGGGCGATGAAGAAAAATATGAAACTGGACTGCTGGAACTAACCCCTGGAGCTGCCATAACACCCTCTCTATAAAATAGCTATTTGAGTAATAGAGTCGGCAGTGTGTGTATAAAAACCTGCCGTATCAAACTATTGACGGCAGGTTGATAGGTAACTTTAGAAAAGAAATGTTTTTTTTAGCTAGTTCGATAGTTAAGTATTGCGTTGGCGCAATTGTCTGTACTCGATCAATGGTGCTAAATCTTGTTTAAAGCACAAGCTATCCAGAGCTTATAAGTATCAATCAGGGATTGGCGGTACAGGCCAGCTGAGAACAGCAGCCAAAGTCTTTTGATGGGGCTATTAGTCTCTCGTAGTTGATTGAATAGTGACAATATTTCCTGGTTCTTAGGCGTAAGAAGTGCTTTTGATTGGTTGAGTGCAAGTGCATTGATGTCATTCCAGTTTCGGAATCGGTTGTTAAATGCTTGGAACATTCTTTTTAATTGCGATTGGTATGAAATGTTTGCCCCTATCAGGCTGTCCTCATGCTGTCGATACTTGATTAATGGTACAGGGTCATAGTAGACAGTACCGCCGCAGCCTGTGACCAGTTGGTATAGCCACCAGTCATGTGAAACTGCAGACGTTACTGCCGCAGTCATTAACATTGATTTGGTCGCATGGTTAAATACCATCGTATTACCGCCTGCGATACTTTGCACCAACGCGTTTTGAAAAGACGGTTGTCTTTTAAAGTTTGGCGATAGGCCTATAGGGTTGAGCCTGTGATCTACAATTTCTGTGCGTCCGCAATAAAGGAAGGGTTTTTCTGTATACTGTTCCCAGTTAAGTGATTGAATAATGTGTTGGAGTTTTTCAGGCTTCCATACATCATCCTGATCGCAAAAAGCGTATAAATCAGCTTGAATATCAGGTTTAGTAGCGAGTGTTAAAAAGTTCTTACAAAAGCCGCCCATGGGCCCAGAGATGACTTTTATTTTTGATGACTCCCATTTGTCCTGATAGTTTGCTACGATTTCCAAGGTATTATCTTTTGAGCCATCATCACTGACAATGACAAACCAGTCTAGATAGGTTTGCGCTTCGATCGATGCTAGTTGTTCATCGATATGTAGGCTGCCATTGTATGTGGACAGCAAAATACAGACTGTGGGTTTGTATTGGTTCATCAGGTTTAATTTTTTAAGGCACTATCTTTCTTTTTAGCGTTGATCTGATTGTTATCAACAAATCGAGTTAGCTGCTTTATCTTATGATGACATTATCGATTTAATTCATGAAATCTACAAGTCTTCATCATGGATTGGGAAATGATATGGATAAAAGTATTGTGCAGCGTTCTGGAGTGACATGAAAACGGTGGTGGTTTCATTATACGGTGGGTTAGGTAATCAATTATTTCAATATGCTGCAGGTTTGGCGATAGCTCAGCGTCAGCAGGCAGCGTTAATGTTTGATTTGAACTGGTTTGAAACTGTCAAAACCAATCAAAAATTGACAAGCAGGTGCTATGCTTTATCTCCTTTTGGGGTGAAGCATAAAAGCCTCCCTTTAAAAAACAAACGTAGTTTTTATTTTAAGCTTGCTCGTCATTTTTCTTTACCTGTCAAAGATAGTTTAGGGATACCCATTTATTTTGAGAAGCATTACCATTTTGACGATCAGCTAGAACAAATGTCGCTACCTATACACTTGGATGGCTATTGGCAGTCTTATCGTTATTTTGAGTCGGTGAAACCGCTGTTGACTAAACAAATTGCGCAACCTGGTCAGATGGATAAAGTGAATCAAGCCATGCTGAAGGATATACAGTCTAGTCATAGCGTTTGTCTCCATGTTAGACGTGGAGACTATGTCTCCAATCCGAGCGCTGCTAAACAGCATGGCACTTGTTCTATCGCCTATTATCATGCAGCGATCAAAGAAATGGTTGCGCGTCAGCCATCCGTTAAATTTTTTATTTTTTCTGATGATATTGCTTGGGCCAAATCAAGCTTAAAGTTTACAGGCGAGCATGCTTTTGTAGACATCAATGGCGACCAGGACGTACATCTTGATTTGTGGCTGATGTGTGCCTGTCGGGACTTTATTATTGCAAACAGTAGTTTAAGCTGGTGGGCTGCTTGGTTATCACAACATCAAGAAAAGTATGTTATTGCGCCAGCGCTTTGGTTTGCAAGCGGCAAACAGAATACTAACGATTTAGTACCGAAATCGTGGAATAGATTATCAATCAATAATGCAGCTCAGTAAAATATGGCATCTTTATTTTTCAACTATTATGGTTTTCATCATACGATAATTAAGATGTATTTATGATCATAGATCGCATCCAACAAGTCTTTACGATAGTGACTTCCCATCCGGGATTTACGCGTTACTTTGCTAATACATCTTGGTTGTTTTTAGAGCAACTGTTACGTTTGGTAGTGGGTCTTCTCGTCGGCGTGTGGGTGGCACGATACCTTGGACCTCAGCAATTTGGGGTCATGAGTTATGTCTTGGCATTCGTTGCTATTTTTTCGCCAGTCGCGCGTTTTGGCTTAGATAAAATTTTAGTTCGAGAGCTGGTTGATAAAAAGGTTTCGGTTAGGCAACAACTAGGTACTGCCTATGTCATCAGACTCATTGGTGCTTTGGTTAGTTTGTGTTTGATCACACTTACATGTGTGCTTTCTTCACAATCGCATCAAGTCTTTATGTATATTTTGATTGTGGCTTCTGGTCTGTTGTTTCAAGCGTTTGAAGTAACTGATCTATACTTTCAGTCACAAGTTCAGTCAAAAAATATTGCCATTAGTAAGCTGATTCAGTTGGTTGTTGCTACTGGTTTAAAACTCTATTTTATTTGGATAAAAGCGCCTTTACTTTGGTTTGTATACATTTTTTTGATAGAGCAAGTGGTTTTAGTCAGTGCTTTGCTGTGGCGATATTATCGGAGCGCTAGCCCTAGCTTTCTTACAGGGTTTAAGACTTCACTTTTTTACTATTATTTAAAGCTTACTTGGCCGATCATACTGTCAGGAATTGTATTGATGGTTCAAACAAGAATCGACCATGTCATGTTAAAGGCAATGGCGGGCGACACTACTTTAGGCTACTTTAGTGCTGCGAACCGCTTGATTGAAGCGCTGGGCTTTATTCCAGGCTTGTTAGTGAATGCGTTGTTTCCTGCAATTGTGAATGCAAAGAAGTTCTCTAAAGTTCAATACCATTGGCGTATGTATAATTTGTATCGTGTGATGATGGTGTTATTTATCGTGGTGGCATTCCCGCTATTTGTCTGGGGAGAGCAGATTATTTTATTATTGTATGGCGCATCTTATTTACCTGCTGGTGTTCTATTTGCTGTAATGAGTTTTAGAGTGTTGTTAATTAATTACGATGTTGTCAGGAATGCCTACCTTGTTGCTGAAAACAAGGTCATGTACGGATTTCTATCTGCTGCGATAGGGGCTTTGATCAATATATTACTGAACTTATACTGGATTCCTGAGTATCATGCGATGGGCGCTGTTGCAGCAACATTAGTCTCGTTTTTTATTACTACATTTGTGCTAGACCTATTTAATCCCGATGTACGAGGTAATTTGCTGAATATGTACAAAAGCTTCTTGTTAATTAACTTCTGGAAATAACAGTTTCGAATGAAATGATGTGCGATGTCAGTGTGATAATCCCTTGCTATCAAGCTGAGGCAACGGTTCAGCGTTGTCTAGAGTCGGTGATGAAGCAGCGTCGTTTACCGCTAGAAATTATCTTGATCAACGATGGCAGCACCGATGGTACACAACACCAACTATTGCAGTTGCAAAGCCTCTGGCAGGCAAAGTGTGAGATCAAAGTGATTAGACATGATCAGAATAAAGGTGTGGCAGCAGCACGAAATACAGGTTGGTCGCATGCTAGAGGCCGCCTCATTGCCTTTTTAGATGCTGATGATATTTGGCATACTGAGAAACTGAAATTGCAAACTGAGTGGATGCGTTTGCATCCAGAGGTTGATGTTACCTGTCATGCAGTCAGCACAAAAATGACACTTAATACCTCTGACTTGGTGAGTAGGCATGTGAGCAAAAACGCTTTATTATTTAAAAATTATGTTTTAACTAGCTCTGTAATGTTAAAGCGCGAAAT
>SPJK01084017.1_pt1 | contig 12795 bp, 8 predicted proteins | sample 3741771 | NCBI WGS metagenome assembly SPJK01 (sample SAMN10925997, study PRJNA522277) | cold seep metagenome | isolation source: Elba SIP-enriched marine methane seep metagenome, extraction at timepoint T2 | place: Italy: coast of Elba, Mediterranean Sea | reverse complement strand
CTCATTGAGTCTAACCAAGTGCACTCAGACTACTGATAAGGCAACAGCTGAGCGGATTGCTAAAAAGTATGATGCAGATGCAGCCTTACGTCGCGAAGGGGTGATTGATTCAGCCTTGGACTCTATTAGCAAGGAATCGTTAAGGTCAATTAAAGACCACTTATCCGATTATGAAAACAAGTTGATTATCGCAGGACGTACACCTGGCCACATTAAGCGTACTGTCAATTTTGTTAGGAAGATTTGTGCTTATGCTGGCTTCATAACAGTGGCCGATATTAATGCTGACGGTGTAACTAGATACGCTGCAAGCTTACATGATAGAGGTTTGTCTGCACGCACAGTCCAATCCCATCTAACAGCAATAAAGTCTTTCACCAAATGGCTAGCAAGTCTTCACAAGGTTCCACGCGATCCATTGGTATCGGTTAAGAAGCCAAACCCAAAGTCCGATCGACGGCACGAGCGGCGCATGTTGCTTCCTGAAGAATTAAAATGGCTAGAGTATTCGAACGAAAATAGCTCTGTTAAATACGGCATGGAAGGCGAAGAGCGAACGTTACTATACCTTACCGCAATACAAAGTGGACTAAGGGCTAACGAGATCCGGAGCCTAACAAGTGGTAGCCTAAGCCTAAATGGTGATGCACCTTATGTCACCTGCAAGGCAGAGGCGACAAAGAATCGACAGCCTGCTCGACAATATATCCAGCCTGAACTAGCGGCGAGATTGAAAAGTCACGTGTCAAAAAAGACACTATCAACTCCCGTTTTCAATCTGCCGCATGAGTCCAATCTTGCAAGGATGCTCCGACAGGATCTTGAAGAAGCGCGCGGTGCATGGCTAATCGAGGCAATCAATGATGTGAGTGAGCATGCTAAAAGAGAACAAAGCGACTTTCTAGAAGTTACAAACGATAAGGGAGAAATCCTTGATTTCCACTCGCTTAGGCATACATGTGGCGCGTGGTTAGTTATGAGTGGTGCCAATATCAAGGTGGTGCAAAAGGTTCTTCGGCATCAGACCATTACCCTAACGATGGATACTTATGGGCACCTGTTTCCAGGTCAAGAAGTAGCTGCTGTTGAGCAGATGAGGTCAATGTTTTCTAAGGCTGAGGAAGGGGCCCTCTCAGCTAAGAATTTGGCCACTACTAAATATGATATTGCCATTGAAAGCTCTGTTGTTGTGCAGCGCCAGGCGCAGCAAACGCAGCGCGAAACTAGTCTGCTTGCTGCGAATGGTTGCGAAGAGCAAGCAGAAGCTGGTGCAAAAGAGAAATCGCCTAAGCCTTTGCTAGTTGCTGACTTAAGCGGCGTATTACAAGAGAATGCGACGTGTGACGTAAGTAGCCCGGGAGGGACTCGAACCCCCGACCAAGGGATTATGAGTCCCCTGCTCTAACCGACTGAGCTACCGGGCCAGTCGCATCTTTAAGAATGTTATAGCGTCGCTTTGAAACACGCTTTCGTCAACCGGGGCGAAGCTTTGCAGAATGCGAAACACGTTGATAAGTGTCTAAGCTATTCCGCTTCACCCAACGTTACTTCTATCGACAAGGGACGATGGTCACTGGTTCGTTGGTTGTCGGGAAAATCTCCTTCGCGAACAACTACTTGGCAATCAGCTGTCATCGGAATTTCGCTGCTGTGATAAGCGGCAAAGTCGAGCGTTGAATCGGGATAGTTATCTTTGCCGTCACCGTCACGGTCATCCCAATTGGTGTCGATCCACTCGGCAGGTTCCGCTAGCGTCCAGGCGTCACCGCGGAAGAAGTTCGCCCAAGCACGGTTGCCTTGTTTGGTTGGGATATCGAAATCAAAGTTGCAGTCTCCTGCTAAAAAAATTGGTTCCGTTTGAACGGCGACCCACTCACGCAAACCATTGGCTTGTTCTTGGCGGAACTTCGCGTTGCCCCTTGCTAAATGGACCGTAAGGACTTTGAAGCGAATTCCTGAATCCGTTTCCAGCTCAACGGCAAGAGGAGAACGCATTCTCCAATTGTTGAGTTGATATTCTCCATGACTCATTAGTTCTGTGAATCCACGAACTTTGAATCGATCTTGATTGACAATGATTCCAAGCTTGTGAGGACCACCAAAAGAGCTGACAAAGAACTTGTATTCCGGGCCAAAGGTCTCACGCATTTTGGCAGCGTAGCGGTTGATGCTACGGGTGCTTACTTCTTGAAGAAGATAGATGTCGGACCGAGGTAGCTCGACAAGTTGTTGTGCGATTATCTCGGCATCCGAACCTTCGACTTCGACATTCCAGCTGATGACATCAAACGTCTCGGCAGCAAATGTTGTGGATGAAAAGATACCGAGTAGTAGCGCCGTCAGCGAAAATGCCCGAATCATAAGATGTTTTTTTGATGCTAAATTAAGAGAGCGGAATCATTCATAGTGCCCAACTTCTCTTGAGCACCAATGTAGCATCATAGGCTGAATTGATTTGCAGTATAAGAATGAAGCTCAACAAAACATCAGTTTTTGCTAGGCCGCTAATCGGCGATAATTGCGACGAACAAAGGCAGCATAGTCGGTAGGGGTATCAATGCCTGGGGCTGCAGCGTCGATTTGGCCAACACTGATGTTGATACCTGCTTCGAGAACACGCAATTGTTCTAGCTTTTCGGCCTGTTCTAGTGGTGACGTGGGAAGAGAGCTGAGCTTTGCTAAAAATTCACGTCGATAGCCGTAAATCCCCACATGGTGATAATACAATCCTTTGTTAGCAGCTACTGCTTTGTCACGGACAAAAGGGATTGGACTCCGACTGAAGTAGAGTGCTTTGCCATCGCGATCAAAGACAACTTTCACGTTGGAAGGATCGTTAATCAGTTTTGGATCGGAGATGGGTGCTGCTAAGGTTGCCATCGGCGTTTCGGGATCATTTCGAAGAAGCGAAACAACTTGATCGATTGCAGTTGGATCAATCTCAGGTTCATCGCCTTGGAGATTGATGAACAAATCAAATTGAGAAAGCGACTCGGCTACCTCAGCAACACGGTCAGCACCGCTTGCATGGTTTGGGTTGGTCATTAAAGCCGTGCCACCGAATCGTGAAACCTCAGCAGCGATATCTTCGTGATCCGTTGCGACCACAATTTGCTCAGGAAGCGTGGCTTTGGTGGCAGCTACATAAGTATGTTCAATTAGGGAACGCCCGGTTTCACGAAGCAGCATTTTGCCTGGCAATCGGGTTGATGCCATTCGAGCTGGTATGACAACACAAGCTCGAGATTTATCGGAGAAATTTGGTTGAAGATGGCTATCCATAACGATGGCTTCCTGAGAGATAGGCACCCTTGTTTGGGTGAAAACTGCATCAAATTCAGCGCCGAGGCGGAATTGTTACCCTATCTTGCCAATCATGGCCAGACTGATCGGTGTTTTAATCCCAAAATGATGAAATCATCATCTTGCAAACAGCATCTCTCTATATAGATTTGCTGCAGTTGCCTACGATCAGGGATGTGATAGCTGGCATGACCGAGATAGCCTCTCGGTCTATTCTAATAAGTCAAGCTTCTAACTACCGATTCCAGAATCGGTAGTAGGGCGGTTAAAGATAATCGAGTTTATATAATGTGTGGTATTGTCGGGTATATCGGTTCAGATTCAGCAGTAGAGTACTTGCTTGAAGGTCTGAGAAGACTTGAATACCGAGGCTATGACAGCTCGGGGGTAGTAACAGCCGAGACCAATCTCAGTGGCGGAACCGAGCTAGCAGTTACGAAAACAGCGGGACGAATCGAGCGGCTAGCCAAAGCGGTTCAAGTTGATCCCCATCAGGGTTCTCTCGGAATTGGGCATACTCGCTGGGCAACCCATGGTCCTGCCAACAATACAAATGCACACCCTCACTTGGGTGGCGACGAAACGCTAGCACTTGTCCATAACGGCGTTATTGAAAATTATCAATCGCTGCGATCTCGATTGACAGATCTCGGGTATGAGTTCCATTCGGACACCGACTCGGAAGTAGTCGCCCATTTGATCGACCATGAATTTCAATCCCTTCAAAAGACCGCCGACTTCAGCGATCCCGACCCGCATAGCATTTTGGTAGATGCTTTACGCAATGCGATTACTCAACTCCGGGGAACCTATGGCTTAGCGGTAATTTTCCGAGACTATCCAGAGATTATCCTTGCCGCTCGGCTTGGAAGTCCCTTGGTCATTGGAGTTGGTGATGGTGAACACTTTATCGCAAGCGATGGATCACCCCTTGTTGGCCATACGGACCGAATCGTTTATTTGGCTGATCACGAGATAGCGGTTGTCTCAGCCAACTCGATTCGTGTTGTTGGACGGAATGCTGATCTTGTTAATCACAGCGTTGAGCAGCTCGATATTGATTCAAGCGAAGTTGAGCTTGGTGGTTTTTCCCACTTCATGCTTAAAGAGATTTTTGAACAGCCTGAGACGGTCCAAAATGCTATGCGTGGTCGCCTTGATCGTGATCAAGCGACGGCCATTCTGGGCGGACTGAATTTGGAGCCACGACAGCTCCGTGAAATTGATCGCATTATACTCACCGCCTGTGGAACAAGTTGGCATGCTGCTTTAGTGGGCGAATACATGATCGAGACATTCGCCCGCATTCCGGTTGAAGTCGAATATGCTAGCGAGCTGCGTTATCGTAATCCACCCATGTCATCCAATACGTTGCTGTTAGCAATTACTCAAAGTGGTGAGACCATCGATACTCTGGCCGCCATGCGCGAGATAAAGCGAAAGGGTCATCCAGCTTTAGCAATTTGTAATGTTGTTGGTAGCACGATTGCTCGTGAGTCGGACGGAGGCATCTATCTGCATGCGGGTGCTGAAATCGGTGTCGCTTCGACCAAGGCGTTTACTTCTCAGTGTGTCGTGTTGGCGCTGTTGTCGCTGCATTTGGGTCGTATGCGTCACCTTAGTTACGAAGCTGGTCTGCGGGTGATTGACGAGTTGGAAACGCTTCCGTCTGCTGTTGAAAAATCGCTGGAGGTTAACGATCTAACGAGACAGATCGCAGGCAAATATTCAGGTTGCAACAATTTCTTGTACTTGGGACGCCAGTTCAATTTCCCCACCGCTTTGGAGGGGGCTCTGAAACTTAAAGAAATCAGCTACATCCATGCCGAGGGATACCCTGCCGCGGAGATGAAGCATGGCCCTATCGCCTTGGTCGACGACAAAACGCCGAGCGTCTTTATCGTTCCTAAGGGACCGGTATACGAGAAGGTAATAGCCAATATGGAGGAGATTCGTGCTCGGGGTGGTCCTGTTATCGCAATTGTGGACGAGGGTGACACTCGTGCTAGCGAAATTGCTGACGAGGTCATCTATGTGCCAGCAGTCGCCGAGCATCTTCAGCCGATCGTAACCTCAATCCCCCTCCAATTGCTGGCCTACCATATTGCCGTTTTACGAGGGTGTGATGTTGATAAACCGCGCAACTTGGCCAAGAGTGTTACGGTTGAGTAGACTTGTTTTGCCTGTAAAATGTGGACTTCCTTTGGATATCTGGTTCGAGATTCGATTGTCGATTGGCGAGTCCAGTGCTAAAATCAAGGTGATATCGACGGATGCTTTTCGGTTGATTCGGCACTCTATCGTTCCAAGGTACTCTCAGGAATATGTGGCAAGGTAATTACATACCAGACGACACGACCGACAGATGGAGTGCCCCCTTTGGTGCTTGGTTAGGGGTGCCGGTCCGTTTGCATGTCTCTTTGGTTTTGATGCTTGCGGTAATTGCTTGGGGAGTGTTTCAAAGCGAATCCTTCGCCCTTGGTTTGGCAGCAGTTGTTTACCTGTTAAGCATTGTTGGTCACGAGCTATCTCATGTTTTTGCTGCCAAGCATGTGAAGGGAGAGGTTGAAGGGATTGTTCTTGGTCCCAGCGGAGGTGTTCGACCACCCTTGTTGCCAGAAGATCCTGAATCAAGGCTCTTTGTTGCAATGGCGGGGCCTGTTTTTCACTTGTTAATGGTCGTGCTCGGGGCAATATGTTTGTCGACCAATGGTGATCCAATCATCTCAACGCTATGGCCGTCAGGCAATTTAAACAGCTTGTTAGTTGATACGCCTGTCATTTTATTGGCAAAACTAACGATTTGGGTCAACGGACCACTGTTCCTTTTTAGTATGTTGCCAGCTTTTCCTTTTGACGGTGGAGAAGCTCTGCGTTCTTTGTTATGGCCTCTGTTTGGTCGTGCGACAGCGAATCAGATTGTTTATCGATTGGCATTCCTCGTTTCAGTCGCTCTTTTGATTGCAGCTTCGATGGTGGTAACCCCTGTTACGCCTTGGGCATGGCCAGGTGTTGGACTGGTGGCTTTAAGTGTCTTGGTAATGTTCGGTGCCCATCGCGATAACCAGGCTCATACCGAGTCAAATTGGATTCGTACTCCCCATTACTTGAGTGACTCCGGTGAAAAATCACTGGACGAGTGGACAGATTCCGACGAGCGAATGGTTCTTGTTGAGCTGAAAGCTCAAACGATGAGTCAAGAACAAGAGTACGAACCTTCCGAGCTTGATGAAGCCTTTGAAGATCGGCAGGTTGATGATATTCTCGCCAAACTCCATTCCGAAGGCCTTGAACAACTCTCTACCGAAGAGCGACAGATTCTTCAAAGAGCCAGCAAGCGGTACCGCCGAAGAGATAGCAAGTAGTCTGCTACAGGTTTCCACTTCTGACAACCGATGCATTTCTCCGCGCAATCGGTATAAGCGTCATTTTCTAATCAGAACTTGGTGAGTATCTCTCATCAAACAAGCCTATGCGCAAACTCGTGATCTAGGATTTCTAGAGAGCTTTATCTGGTTTCTATCAGGGTGGAGTTTATCCCTAGTTAAGAACCTAATGCTCGAGGAAAGTTATAAGATTGGCGGAAAAATTGGCTGAAACTACTCAAAAATATCGTAATGACCCCAAAGGTCAGGTTAGTGCTGAGGCGTTATCTGAGGAGTACTCCGCGGAAAATGAAGCACTTCTAAACAAACTTGATGAAGCATTAGGCCAGACGTGTGCTGTTATCGATCCAAAAAGCGGAACGATATCTCGATTATCATCCAGTTGGCCACGAATTGATCTGTTTCGCTGGTTGCCGCTTTGTGACCACGCCTCTCGATTACAAAAACCAGAGGTTATTGAAGACCACGCACCCTTCATGTTACTGGCTATGCCATTAGATGTTGGTGAGTTCGAGAGACCACGTGTTGCAGTTGCGATTATCGTTACTGATCTTGTTCGTTCCGTTTCCAGTATAGAATCAGTAGCAAAGGTCTATGGCGCTGATGCCGACTCGCTCTTCGCATGGGCTTTGAAGCAACGTGTCCTCACTCCCGGTAGTAGCTTCAAGCTCGTTGAATCGGTTTTTGCCAATCACCGGCTAAATGCAAAAGTCGATAATCAAAAAGATCGAATATCGGATATATCGTCACGCTTGATTTCGACTTTCGAAGAGCTTAATCTTCTGCACCGTCTCACCGAATTATTATCACTCGACCATAGCGTTCGTGACATTAGCAAAGAGGTTGTTGGTTGGCTTGCTGAGATAATTCCTACAAAATGTTTGATTGTAAATTGGATCACGCAAGAGTCAGAACAGAACACACCCACACACCGTGATCGAACTCAAGGTCGAACGATTGTTGCCGGAAGACTTCCCTTTGAAGTATCGGAGCTTGATGCTTTCTTCCAACGTCTTGGACCCGAGGCTAGTTTCCGATCGGTTGTCCATGACCAAATAACAACTGCTTCACCTGGATGGAAATATCCACAAGTGGACCAGGCGATAACGGTTCCAATTCGCACGTCTGACCAGTTCTATGGTTGGATTGGAGTACTAAACTACGAAAATACTGGCTTAGATTGTGACGGTAAACTTGGAAACATCCATGCCAGTTTGCTCACAAGTGTTGCCAATATTTTGAGCGTCCATGCTGGTAACCGAGTGCTATTTCATCGAAAAGAAATCTTACTAGATAGTGCCGTACGAGCGATTACTTCGGCTATCGATGCTAAAGACTCTTATACCCATGGTCATAGTGATCGGGTGGCACGTATCGCGGTTTGTTTAGCGAAGAAACTTGGCTGTTCTCTAGAAGAGCAAAATGCAATTTACATGGGTGGCCTGCTACATGATGTGGGTAAGATCGGGATTGACGATACGATTCTCCGTAAGCCTGGCAGCTTGACCGATGAGGAATTTGATCACATCAAATCGCACCCCTTGCTTGGAGCAAGAATTGTCGAAGAGGTTGAAGAACTACAGCATGTTCTGCCAATCGTGCTCTATCACCACGAAGCCTGGGATGGCAGTGGCTATCCTGAAGGCTTGGTCGAGAAATCGTGTCCAACTCAGGCTCGTATCATGGCGGTAGCCGATGCGATTGATGCCATGGGAAGCGATCGTCCGTACCGAAAAGGGCTTCCTTTTGAAAAGATCCAGGAGATTCTTCGCGGTGGATCTGGTAAGCAATGGGATCCTGAGGTGGTTGATGCTTACTTTGCTGTTCAAGATCAAATCGAAGAGATAGCTACATGTGGCAAGTACTCTGAGGAAGAGCAGAATCAAACGATCTGATTCAGCTTGTTTGCTCAAATGGAAATTTGTGAACCGTCACTGCATTTCCATTCCATATGATCTCCGTCCCTTCGTTGGCTAGCTGCCTTCTAACATAGGCTAGCGCAATATCCTCTCCTGCGGATTGATTGACAACGGATTTCACTTTTGCCTGTGTTTTTCCCTCTTCCAAGACATTCTCTCCTTTGATGAGAGTCCCTGCAGGAGCAACGAGTTTTCTCAGCAGCCAATTTACTTGCCCCAAAGCATCAATTCGTGCGACAGGTTCTTGGCCAAGATAGCATCCTTTGGTGAAGCTGATGGTTTGCTCGACTCGGTCAACTTCCTGCGGTAGATTTTCCTCATTAACATCTACACCATCTAATAAAATTGGGCCTGAGCTTATTCTTGCGTATTCAAAGGCAGTAGATTCAAGAGGCTCAAACGCTTGCGACTTTAGCGTTTCTACAGCAGCTTCCTTGCTACCTTCATCAACAAGGTGAATTTGTGTGCCGTAGCCTAGTGGTATTGTTTTTGAAACGAAATCAGATGGTTCACTGGTTGTGAAAATAAAGGCGTGCTTTCCAAGACTTAGCTCGACCGCTTCCCGAATCAGGTAGCGATCCAAGTGATTCAATAGTTCATTAGCTCGAGAAGAGGATAGCACGATTGTCAATGAATTATCACTCTTCTTAAACACATGCGTGTAAGCCAAGATTCGTGCTTTGACATCGGTAAAGAAAGCTTCGCAGGATTCTTCAATTGACAGTTTTTGGATGTCATTCGTGCAGAATCCGTTGATGAACTTGGTTGCATCATCGCCTGTCACATCGAGTGAAGACCAGGTATCTAAGAGATAATAGCCGTTTGCTGGAAAAAGATTACTCAATTTCATCCTCCCACAAATCGATATCTTGCTTTACGGAAGATCGAATAAATCGATGTTGAGCTTCGTCGACAATAATGGTCGTTTCACGACGTTCCACTAACCGATGCAGCTCTTCAAGATTGTGAAGCGGAGCTAGGCCAAGCTCTTCAACCACTTCGTCATTTATTTGACTGTGAAAAAAGACCGAGCCTCGTTCTCTTGCTTGCAAAATTTGCCAAGCTGCCCACGCTTCATCTCCCGAGTCTTCACTAAGGTCATGCGCAATTCGGTCAAAGTCATCATTGCCAAGGAGTTTACTGAGGGATTTACCAACCGATTCGTTAATTTGAGTCCAAAGAACAATCGCCCCATCCGAAGTCACCATTTCGTCGGCAACTTGTAATGCTCGAGAAGCTGATTGCCACGTATGTTGCTTGTCATCTGTACCGAGCGAAACAATCACAAGATCAGCAAGCTGATCAACATCAATAGCTAGTCGAGGTTCACTTTTATTCTTAGCAGCTTGTTCCAGCTCAAGTGGTTCTCCTGCAAGAATCTGCGGAGCACCTCCTTCAATACTTGGGATCACTCGCATAAGCAGGGGGACGCCAATCACCCAGCCTGCTTCGCGTGCCTCACGTCGACGTTCGGCCAGATGATCGCCTCCACGGGTTCGAGCGCCAGCGATAGACCTGACGCGGGTGATTCTTTCCTGAGTTTTCTGGCCACAAAACTCAGGGAACAAGCCATCATAAGGGCCAGCATGTAGATAGTTGGCAGGTTGTTCCATTAGAATTGGTAAAAGCACATCGGCATCATAGAGAGATCGGTTAAGCATCAGTGGCCGATCGTGTTTCATCATGCCGGCGAAGCAAAGTTGTTCGTCATCGGTCGGATCGTGTGATTCAATCTTCACAGACTCTGGGATTTTGTCTTGGAAAGAAGACCCAATCTCTTCGGCTTCACGAGAGCTAGGAAAGACAACGGTAATTCGTTCCGCTGAGATGCCGTTATCAATCAGATATCCAACGACTTCAACGATGATTTGGTCAACTTGAGGAACACCCTTTGATACGGCGATAGCAACACGATCTTCCGGCGTTAGAGATTGATCGAACGAGGGATACCCAATGGGGGTTTCCAAGGCCTGTTTCACCAGCGGCTTCAGATCAATCAATTCTACTTGCTGATCTGACCTGACAAAACGTTCAGATTGCCAAGTTGTTTCCGCAAGGCTGTTACTTTCGATATGAAAAATCTTAGCGGCCAAAGAACTATCTTCTGTTTGAAATTGTGACAGGTAGGGTTGTTTACCCAACCATATCCTAAGGCTGCTCGAAGGGCTATTCCCTCGGTTACAGCTGCCTGTTGGGATGCTAGTTTGCCAGCTATGAATTTGGTATGCTGTTGTGGCTAGGAAGGATCCGTTGACCGCCCCGGATGGCGTCATCTCCCACCTTAACGAATTCCCACGTTAAACGACCCTTTCAATCCAAACCCTTTATGAGGACCTGAGAAAATGTCAGTAACTGACCAAGAGATGCAAACTTGGTGCGAAACATTGCTCAAAGGAGGCGAAGCGGCTCCTGAGCTAACGCTAAACGATTACTTGGCTCAGATTCCTCGCCTTGATTCCTTGGCAGATGTTCCCAGCGGTACGCCCGTCTTGATTCGTGGTGACGTCGATGCCAAACCGGGTGTCACAGTTGGTGAAGGTGACATCCGACTTCGTTCGATGGTCGAGACTCTTAAATTTGGCAAAGACAAAGGTTGGAAGCAAATTATCTTCGGACACATCGGCCGGAAGCCAGAAGGTTCGCTAGATAAGGTTGCTTCGCGTCTTGGTGAAATCCTTGGATGTGAAGTAAAGCTGATTGACGATTGGCTTGATGAATCTTCGATGACGATTCTTCCGGCTGTCTCTGAAGCGATCGAAGCAGCGGAAGCGGGAAGTGTTATCGTTCTTCAAAACACTCGTAAGTACGATGTTGAACGTATGCTTTGGAAAGCGACCGAAGCAGATCTAGCTGGACTTGTGCCAAACCTCACCAAGCTTGCAAACGAGTTTGCTGAAAAGGTCGCTAGCGTTTACATCAACGAAGCCCTCTCGGCGGGATCGCTCGATGCTTCTAGCACCATCATTCCAGCTGCCATGGAACGCGTCGCTTTGGGCAATTACGTAGCTAGTGAATTTGATGGCCCGATGCAACAATGCTTAAAGACCGCTCTCGTCGTCTTCAGTGGTTTGAAAATTGACAAACTTGACGACCTCGAAGCAATGATCGCACGTGGCACGATTAAGCAGGTCTTTGCTGCCGGCTCGCTTGCTATGGCTTTGCGAAAAGCGATTGGTCAAATCGAGGGTGCGCCTGTTTGCATCGGTGCGGCAGAAGATCCCGCACATAGCGACAAGCCTTACTACATTCCTGACGAGCGTGTTGAACAGGCTAAGCAGATGGTTCTCGAGGGCCGTGAAAAGGGAATCACATTCGTTGTGCCTTGCGATTCGATCATCGAAGATGGTTCGGCAAAAGAGACCCTTGAGCCAAGTGATCAACAATTTGACATCGGTCCCAAGTCGAGCCAACTCTTTAGCGATAAGGTGACCGAATTCTTAGCTGGCGATACCACTGGTGCCGTTGCATTCCACAACGGAGTCTTCGGCATGTTCGAAGATGAACGCTTCGAAGCAGGCACCAAGAATTGGGTTCCTGAGCTGAAGAAGATGAAGGATGCGGGCGTCGAGGTCTATGTCGGTGGAGGCGAAGGTGGCAAGTCGCTTGATCGTTACGGAGAACCTGACTGGGTGACCCATTGCTTCACTGCTGGTGGTACGGTGCTCAATGCTCTTGGTTCAGAGCCTGTCCCTTACTTAGTTGCTCTCCGATCAGCTGCCAAAGCAACGGCACCCGCCTGATCTTGGCCAAGAATTGAAAATTTTGGGCAGGTCTCTTCCATGGGGACCTGTCTTTTTTATTGGTTTCCTTTGATAAGCAAGGTATTGGCATTGGGTTCCTTGCTTAATAAGGCCGAATTAAGCTTCTTTTGACACAGAAGACTGTCTAAAATACGACCGCTTTTATTCACAACGAAATTGGTTTGCAACCGATGAGTTGTTCGCTACCAAATACAATTTTTAGATAGGCCATAGCTATGGTAAAGCAGGGAATCTCGGTCTTTTCGACCGAAGGTCTGTTTCGTGACTTCCGCGCGAGCGTCGTAGTCTTTCTTGTTGCGTTGCCTCTCTGTTTGGGGATTGCTCTGGCATCGGGAGCGCCACTTATGTCGGGGCTCATTTCCGGCATCTTGGGCGGGATTGTTGTCGGTGCCTTGAGTGGTTCGCACACCAGTGTCAGTGGACCTG